>Ga0209042_1000019_pt1 | contig 224547 bp, 203 predicted proteins | sample SaaInlV_200m_DNA_6_FD_184649 | JGI IMG/M metagenome (GOLD analysis project Ga0209042, IMG submission 184649) | Marine microbial communities from expanding oxygen minimum zones in the Saanich Inlet - SI037_S2LV_200m_DNA (SPAdes) (version 2) | ecosystem: Environmental > Aquatic > Marine >... | reverse complement strand
CACAACCACCTCTGGGTATCTTTGGAAGGCGGATGTTTGTGGGGGAGAAGGTGGCGATCAGTGGACAGTTTCTGGAACTGGGGATGCTCTTGGCGCCAGTGCGCAGGCGATAGCAGAGATTGATGGGGTTTGGAGTGGGGCGGATACTGTAGATCTTGATGTTGATGGATGGAGCACAGATAATGATAATTATATACGAATTTATACCACGACAGCAGCCAGACATAATGGAAAATGGGACGCTACTAAATATCACATGGAAACAACTGAAAATAGATCGATCGAAATGATGGAAAGTTTTGTGAGAATTGATGGTTTGCAGATTTCGTTAACAGGCAACGTTACTTGGCGACGCGCAATATCAGCTGAATTTGGTGCTGTTAGCTTGGAAGATGTTTGGATTTCAAATAACATCATTAGAGACATTGGCTCTGCGACAAATAGACAGGGTATTTTATTTTACAATGATGGGGATGATAGTCATAGAAATATTAAGATATTTAATAATATTATATATGGGTTTGTTCTGAGCGGTGGTGTTGGTATACAATATTATTCTACAAACGACGACAGTGCTTATATTTACAACAATACAGTTTATGATTGTGAAGAAGGAATTAGTGCTGGAAATCAAGAGGCAATTGCAATAAACAATCTTGTAGCATCAACGACAAGCCCTTTTAATGGAACTTTCGCTGCCGGCACCAATTACAACGCCACCGATATAGCTGACAACCCTGGCACAGGAATATACTTTGAAAGCCAAACATTCTCTTTCGTCTCAACTGCCTCCGGCACAGAAGATTTTCATTTACTTGATTCTGACATAGGCGCAAAAGACAAGGGCGCTGATTTGAGTGCAACCTCAACTATGAGTTTTTCAACCGACATCGACGGTGGTGCAAGAGATGTCGATGGTCAAGGCTGGGATATCGGTGCTGATGAAACTGCTACAAAAATCTATCGTTCAGTTGGAAATGATTCATCAGATTTATCCAATTCTGCTACTGTCACAATCTCCGGAACAACAGCAACATTCTCAGTAGCTCAACCAGACAACATCGGAGTAGGTGACGTGATTCAGTTTGGGGGGAGTGGATTTTATGATTTGGCTTTTATTACTGCTCGTGCTTCTTCTACTGAATACAGTGTGCAAGCTTGGGATGGTTCTGTTCCGACTGCTACTACCACTGCTGCGATGGAAATATTCAGAGCTCATCTTGAGCTTGATGATTGGGAGGATCAGATTGCTGGAGATGTTAATTCCGGGATTGATTCATCAGTAGAAAACAAGGTCTTGATTGGTCTTGATTTAGTAGCTTCAAATACAATTGCAATGGTGGCTTGTTATGCTTCTGGTAATGGTGAAAATAATGGTTTTTATATCAATGGGTGGTTTACTGGCGCGCAAAACTATATAAAAATCTATACCCCTGTAAGTTTGAACGAGGTTGGTGTGAGTCAGCGACATAATGGTAAATGGGATAGTGCTAAATATTATATTGCAGATGATGGCTCTGTGGTTTATAGTAATGAAGATTATGTTTATATTGATGGTCTTCAAATCGAATCTAATACTATAGGAGATGATGAATATGGCATAATTTCATATGAAGCAAATTATAATTATATTTCAAACAATATTGTTCGTGATACTGCAAGGAGTGGGAGTTCAAGAAGTGGCATTGGTGTTGGTTCTTCTGATAACGTGTATATATGGAATAATATTGTTTATGATTTTGATGCTGACTCAAGTGCTCGAGGTTTTTCTATTAGCACAGCTAATTCTCCTGGAGCGTGGTTATACAACAACACGGTATATAATTCTTATAAAGGGTATACTGTCGGCTGGGATGATGTTTTTGCTATAAATAATATCGCCCAGGATTGCATAGAAGATTTTGATGTAGGTAGTCAGTTTTATACTGGGACGTCGTATAATATATCATCCGACGGGACAGCTCCAGGAACAAATTCTTTGACTAATACCGATGTAAATTTTATAGACGAAGCAAACAATGATTTTCACCTTTCCCCAACAGACACCTCCGCCATCGATGCCGGCACTTCTTCTGTTTTTGTCATCCCGAGCGGAGCGGTGGGATCCCTTAACCTTGAATACGACATTGACGGTAATTTCAGACGCAGCATTGACATCGGCGCCGACGAAGCCTCAATCTATTTCGATTCCTCAATCATGGAATCAGGCGGAGAGTTTTCTTCTCTATCTGCTTGGGAAACTGCCAATCAAGTTGATTTGGTATCAGATAACACAGCAGTATTTTCAATATCCGCAAACAACGGCTGGATTCCTGTTGGATCATCTGTCACTGGCGCAACAAGCGGAGCTACTGCTTCTACAACTGTTGTTGCAACTTCATCAAATAAAATCCTTCTATACAACATTTCTGGTTCTTTAGAGAACGGGGAGAGTGTTCAGCTTGATGGAGCAACGAGCAACAATGTTACGATTTCTGATGATGGTAATCCTGCGATTGCTGTGGCGAAAATTGATGGCGCTTGGAGTGGGGTGGATACTACAGCCGTAACGATTGATGGGTGGAGCACTGGAGCAAATAATTATATTAAGGTTTATACTACTGAAAGTGCTAGGCATAAAGGTAACACAAATTCTGGTTATGTTTTGAGCCATTCTGGGAATACTGATATTTTATATATTGATGAAAATAATGTAAGAATAGATGGTTTGATATTTGAAGCTTCTCGCGCGGGTGACGGGCAAGCTATTGATTACCGCGGTGGAGGTGACTTGGAGATATCAAATAACATTTTATACAGAACAGCATATACTGGCTATGGTATTTACACGGATAATTTAATTACTGGGGCAGTTGTGAAAATATGGAATAATATTATTTATGGCTTTAATACAGGTATTGGATTTCAAAATGGTAATGCCAGTTCTCATTATGTTTATAACAACACTGTTATGGATTCTACTGACAGAAATATATATTATCAAGACTCAACTGATATTGTTCTGTATTTAAAAAATAACATAGCACAAAATGGTGATACAAGTGATTATTTAATAAGCATATCAGGCACCTTGGATACGGGTAATAATATTGCATCCGATACAAGCTCACCCGATGATTCTTTTGACAGCACTACAGTATCATTCGTAGACGCAACAAACAACGACTTCCACCTCTCCCCATCTGACACTAGCGCGAGAAACAATGGTACTACTACTGGACGAGATCCCGGATCTTCGTCGCGGAGCTCCTTGTCCGGGATGACAGTGGATATTGATGGTACTGCGAGAGGCGCCTCTTTCGACATCGGCGCAGACGAACTTCCAACAACCTATACCTCAATAATCTGCGAAGATACTTCAGCCGGCGGAAACTGTTCCGATTTAGATTACAATACTCTTGTCAGTTGGGAAAACGCAGTAGAATCAAACCTAGCAAGTTCTACCACCAGAGTATTCGGCGGAACAATAACTGGAACTCTAGATGAAAATGATCAAGTATGGCTCCTAGATGCTAGTGGTACTTCTACAGCAACCGGTTACGTAGTAGCAACAACATCTGATCAAATATTAATAGACGGAATAACAGGAAGCACAACTCTACCTGTTATTGCTAGTACAAGCTATACCTGGAGTAATAGCGGAAGTAACTACTGGTCTATCTCTGGAACTGATGATGATTTTGGAGCTTCGGCGCAAGTTACGGCGGAGATTGATGGGGTTTGGAGCGTTGCTGAAACAGGTCAGTTTCGGGTGTATGATTGGGTAACTGATAATGATAATTCAATTAATATATATACAACCAATTTAGCCAGACACGACGGAGCGTGGAATGATAATAAATATAGAATAGAATATATTTTACCTTCCGACTACATGGAGGCGATTTGGGTGCAAGAAGACTATGTTACCTTGGATGGTTTACAGCTAGAGGTCTCAAGTAATGGCCATATAGCCGCTAGGGGTATTTATATTAGAGATATAAATTATGACAATGACTTAATTATTTCAAATAATATTATCAAAGGAAATATCCAAGGAACTTATGCTTATGGAATTCTTTTGAATGGAAGCTATATAAATGCTAGGGCGTATAATAATGTGATTTATAATTTTCAGTCTAGTACTAATAATTGTAGAGGTATTTACGAAACAGGATTAAATACTTTGTATGCCTATAATAATACATTTTACAATAATGATGAAGGAGTTCGTGTTGGAAGTGGAGATATAGTATTGATAAATAATATTATTGCCAGCACTACAAACCCATTTGATGGTACATTCGCCGCCGGAACAATGAATAATGCGACAGACATAGCAGATTCACCAACAGGTGGAACAAATACCTATGAAAGTCAAATCTTCTCCTTCTTCTCTACTGCCTCTGGCACAGAAGATTTCCACCTCCTTTCATCAGATGCAGGAGCTATGGATAAAGGCGCTGACCTCTCATCAACATCAACCCTAAACTTCACAACAGACGTAGACGGTAACACCCGTCCTGGTGCAAAGATTCCTGCAAACTCAAACTGGGATATTGGTGCTGATGAATTTTCAACAACGACTGCAATTTATCGCTCTGTCGGTCCTTCTAATACCTCTACTTTGGCAATTGATGAATCTCATGTTAACACAGTCACTCTTGCCAGTGGAATTGCTACCTTCTCAACTGCTCTAGCTGACAATATCGGAATAGGAGATGTAGTGATTATTGACACTGCAGGAACAGATCAAACCATTGATTCAGCTGATACCTTACTTTTCATTTCAAGTAGAACTAGTTCAACTGTTTATACTTTTCAAACTGAAAGTGGAGCTGTTCCTTCTGATATTGCTGTTAATGACACCTATTCAATCTATCGAGCGTATACTTCACTTTCCAATGCTGAAGCTGGAACAGAAAACACTACTATTACCGGACTAGGTTTTTCATTTACTGGAGGAAATCGAGATTTGGTGACGAATAATGAACAGTGGAATCTGACTTGTTATGGGGATGCGGTGGATATTACGTCTGTCGATATTGATGGTTGGACTACAGGAGTGAATAATTATATTAAAGTTTATACGCCAGTTAGTTCAGATGAAGTTGGGACTAGTCAGAGGCATAATGGCGTGTGGGATGATGGGAAATATAGAAGAGAAATAGCCGCAAGTGGATATACCTATGCTTTGCGAATAAGCGATCCATATATTAGAATTGTTGGTTTACAAACTTTAACAACAGGAATTACCGCTTATGATTTATTTGGGATTTACAATGATTCAGGCGAAAACAGTGAGGTTATTATAAGTGATAATATTATAAAAAGCACTGGAACTGGACGTGTTGAAGGAATTAGATCTCATTATTCGGCTTATATTTTTAATAACATTATATATGATCAAAAAGATGTAGGCATAAATATCTCTTCTTATAAAGCAGGAACTATATACGCATACAACAATACAGTTTATAACTCAGCGGAAGGAATAAACAGAGGGAGTACTGATAATATTCTAGTTGCAAAAAATAATGTTGTTCAAAATTGCGCCGATGGTTATTTCGGAACTTTCGATTCTTCCTCTGACTTCAACATCTCTGACGTAATAGGCGACACTACAGGACTTTCTGATTCATATCGAAGTGGATTGGCAACGGAAGTTTCTTTCATTGATGAAGCCGGGGATGATTTTCATTTACTGGCAACCGATACGTTAGCTAAAGATCAAGGAACAGATTTATCGGTGATTTTCACCGATGATATCGATGGACAAGGAAGAATGGGTACTTGGGATATTGGAGCCGATGAAACAAGTAACTCAAAAAAACAGTTACGAGGAAATATAGAACTCAGAGGAACCGTTAAATTCCGATAATATAGCAATGTATAATATCCAATATCCAAGATTTATTTAATTTTTTAAAGTAGAACGTACTATAGAACGTTCTATAGTATCCTCTATAGCACAGAATAATTAAGAATTAGAAATTGAAAATTAGCTTAAATGCATTAGACAATTCTAAACACTTGCAGTATGATATAGATTGTTGACAATTGGGAGGGCTTTTTTAAAAAAAATAAAACCAAACCAAATGCAATTGGTGATTTTAGCAGCGGGGAAAGGGACAAGAATGAATCCCATTACAATTGATATCCCAAAACCAATGGTGCCACTTTTGGGAAAACCAAAGTTGGAATATACACTAGATTCATTGCCAAAGGAAATTGATGAGGTGATTTTGGTGGTGAATTATTTAGCTAGCCAAATCAAGGAACATTTTGGTGATGAATATGGAGGAAGAAAGATTCGCTATATTCTGCAAGAAACATTAGACGGAACTGGAGGAGCGATAAAAATTTGTAGAGATGTTTTGCGAGGAAATTTTTTGGTGATGATGGGCGATGATTTATATTCCCCAGAAGATGTGAAGCGAATGATATCCGAGAATCTTGCAATTTTGACTTTTCAAAGTGATCAAATCGGAAGATTTAGTAGAGTTGTTAGTGACCAGGATGGGAATCTTCTTGAGATCACAGATGGTAAAGAGGTTTCTTTAGGGATTGAAGGAGATGGTGAAAAATTGATAAACACGGGGTTATATGCCCTAAATCAGAGCTTCTTTGATTATGAACTTGCTCGAATTTCAAAGACTGAGTTTGGTCTGCCTCAAACATTGGCAAAAATGATAACGGAGCATAAAGTGAAAGTTTTGAAAACCAAAAAATGGGTGCCACTTGGAAAAATTGATGACGTTGCAATTGCGGAAAAGAAGCTGGCGGAAGTGTTTAGTCTCTAACAGGAGAGGACAGGGAAATTTTCAATTTTCAATTTCCAGTTTTCAAACAATTTTCAATGTTTCAATTTTATAATTACGGAAAAGAGATCAAGAAAGAATAAATAATAATAAATAAGAAGATATGTCTAGGTTTGTTAAAAAAGTTTTATTTTCAATACTAGTGTTGTTTGGTTTAGGATTGTTCTTGCCTGTTTTTGCCTCGGATGAAATTGAAGTTTCGCCTGTGCGACTTTATCTTTTTCATGCGGATACCTGTCCTCATTGCAGAGATGAAATCGAGTTTTTGGATAAGATCAAGAAAGAGTTACCATTTTTGGAAGTTTATGGTTTTGGGCTTTCAGATGATAGTGACACAAAAGCTAGAAATCTTTTTAGTAATGTGATTAGGAAATATGGTCTGGAGGACGGAATTCCAATTACGATTATTGGTGAGGATTATGTTAATGTTGGCTTTGATAATGAAAAACAGATAGGACAAGATATTAAAGACGTTATTAAAAGGTGTGCTTTGGATTCTTGTGACGTTTGGTTGGATCGTATTGTCGGAAAGGAGCCAGTCTCGGCCTTGGCGAAAACAAAAATTTCACTGAAAAAATTCGAGAAAGTGCTTGGTGATGCTGAAAACGTGAAGATTGTTGATACAGAGGATCGAAAAAGACAAGCAACAATTTTTGGAATGAATTTAAAGGTTGATAGTGGGATGCCAATTTTAATCTTGGGAATTATACTTGGGTTTGTTGATGGAGTGAATCCTTGCATGCTCTCAATTCTATTGTTTATGCTCTCTTATTTACTGGCAATTGGCTCTCGTAAAAAAGCAATTCAAACGGGAATAACTTTTGTGATTACAACTTTCCTTCTCTATTTCTTTTTTATGTATGGAATTTTCAAAGTTGTTGATTCTTTTGAATTAGCAACAATCGCTAGGAACGTGATTATTGCAGTTTCTTTCATCTTGGGAAGTATTATGTTGAAAGATTTTTTCTACTATGGAAAATGGATCTCTTTAGAGATTCCCAAGAAATATAAACCAACTGTTGAAAAATTGATCAAGAAAGGGACAATCCCAAGCGCAATTGTATTGGCAATTTTCTCAGGAGTTGTAGAGGCTCCTTGTACTGCTGGTTTGCCAGTGGCATATACAACCGCCTTAACAGACAGGCAAATTCAACCACTTTGGTATATTGTTTGGTATAATATATTCTTTGTGACCCCTTTGCTTTTGGTGATCGGGGCAGTTGTATTTTCCTGGGCTAAAGCGGAAAAAATGGAAAAAATGCGCACAGTTTTCAAGAAATATATGCGATTGGTCTCTGGGATTCTTTTGATTTTCCTTGGAGTTGCATTTGTACTGGGCTGGTTGTAGTAATTTATTGGAAATTCTTCAACTTTTTCGCGAATCGAAAATTTGATTATAAATTGACTGTAATTTGTCGAAATAATACCCATTATTAGCGTTCTTTTTTTGGTGTTTTTGGCCTATAAGTTGGGATTCTTGTAGCGAAAAAGAGTTTTTTGGCAAATTCTCTGGGAATTTCAAAATAAACGTTGGCAAATTTTACTAAATAGGCTATAATTACAGGGAGAAAAGTTTAAAAGAGATAAAGACTCGCCAAAGGGCATTTTCCTCAAAATTGGGAGATGTTTATTGGTTAGCTTTAAAATATAAACAAAAAACGCAGATCACTTTTGCTGGCATAAGTGCTGTCTGCTTAATATTAGTTAAAATGCCAAATAACGATTATATTGTTGCACTTGACATCGGGTCGTCCAGTATTAGGACGGTTGTTGCGCAAGTGATCCCAAAGGACAAACCTCGTATTATTGGCGTGGGTGTTTCGGTATCTTCTGGAATTAGACGTGGGGAAGTTGCTGATATTGAAGAAGTTTCTAATTCCATAGCTCAGTCAATTGCAAAGGCAGAGCTGAATTCTGGTATAAAAATTGAGAGTGTCTATGTTTCGATTGGTGGAAAACATCTTGAATGCTTTGAAACAAAAGGAGTCATCGCAGTAGGAAGAGCTGATGGTGAGGTGGATGAGTCAGATGTTGAAAGAGTAATTGAAGCATCACAGGCTGTTAGTTTGCCTCCAAATAAAGAGGTTCTGCATATTATACCTCAGAATTATCGCCTGGATGATCAAGAGGGAATCAAGGATCCCGTTGGAATGAGTGGTGTTAGACTGGAAATGCAAGGAATGATTATTATGGGGAGCGCCCCACATATTAAAAATATCACAAAATGTGTTCATAACAATGAACTTGAAGTTGACGGACTAGTAATTTCATCTTTAGCTGCTGCTAAGGCGGTTTTGAGCAAGAGGCAGAAGGAATTAGGAGTGATTCTCGTCGATATTGGTGGTGGAACAACTTCAATTTCTGTTTATGAAGAAAGAAATTTGATGCATGTTGCCGTGATTCCTGTTGGAGCTGACCATATTACAAATGATATTGCGATTGGATTGCGAACCTCGATTGATGTTGCTGAAAAAGTGAAAATCAAATTTGGGAGTGCACTGCCTCGTGAGATTGATAAAAAAGAACAGGTTAATTTAGCAGATATTGATGAGGGAGAAGAAGGAACTGTAGCGCAAAAGCATGTAGCTGAGATTATCGAAGCTCGTTTGGAAGAAATCATGTTTTTGGTTGAAAAAGAGTTGAAAAGAATTAAGCGCAGCGCCCTATTGCCAGCAGGAACTGTTCTAGTTGGTGGTGGAGCATGCATGCAAGGGTCAATCGATTTAACAAAAGATGTTTTGAAATTACCGGCACAAACAGGTTTTCCAGTTGAACTGTCGGGGCTTATTGATAAGGTTGATAATCCAGCATTTTCCGTGGCAGTGGGTATGATAATTTGGGTTACAGAGGAAACCGTGATAACTAATGGTAATGAATTTGGAGGAAAGGGCAACGGAAATCTTTCAGAAGCATTTAAAATTGTAGTAGGGTCTGCCAAGACTGCTAAAAAAATACTTAAAAAGTTTTTACCTAATTAAACATTGTAATGTCTGGGGATGATTCTGCTTATAAAGACTTGACTTATTCTTTGTGTTTGGTAATCTGAATAACTATCGTAGATTTTGAATTGCGCAAAAAAGCGCAGTAAAAAGAATAAAGAATAATAAACAAAATGATTGGTGTTTAAGGCATTCGATCACAAATAATTGCTTAGATCATGGCAGAAGTAAAACCAGACATAGAAACATTCGCTAGAATAAAGGTTGTGGGAGTTGGAGGATCCGGAAGTAATGCAATCAGTCGTATGATTGAGTGTAATATGAAGGGGATTGATTTTGTTGCGATAAATACTGATGCACAAGACCTTCACCACAATAAAGCCGCAGAAAAAATTCACATTGGAAAGAACTTAACCAGAGGACTTGGAGCGGGAATGAACCCAGAGATTGGAAGGCAAGCAGCGGAGGAAAATAGAGATGAAATTCAAGAAGTTTTGAAAGGAACTGATATGATCTTTATTGTCTATGGTGCTGGTGGTGGTACTGGTTCTGGTGCGGGACCTGTAATTGCAGAAGCTGCAAAAGAAGCAGGAGCCTTAACAGTCGGTGTGATTACTAGACCTTTTATGTTTGAAGGAAAACAACGTGCTGCTATTGCTGAAGAGTCCTTAGAGAATTTAAAAGATAGAGTTGATACTTTAATTTCAATTCAGAATGATAAACTCCTGCAAGTAATTGATCGGAATACTTCCCTTGTTGATTCTTTTGGGATTGTTGATGATGTTTTGCGACAAGGAGTTCAAGGAATTTCTGATTTAATTACTAAGCCTGGGATTGTCAATGTTGATTTTGCTGACGTAAATGCTGTGATGCAAGAAAGCGGGAGTGCATTGATGGGAATTGGAGTTGCTTCTGGTGAAGATCGAGCAATCCAAGCTGCTAAGTCTGCTATAAACTCTCCTCTACTCGATGTTTCAATCGATGGAGCAAAAGGAGTGCTCTTTAATATTACGGGTGGGGAAGACGTGACTATGGTTGAAATCAATGAAGCCGCGAGCATTATTACTGAAACAGTTGATTCAAATGCAAAAATAATTTTTGGTGCTTCTTCAACAGAGGAAAATTTCCAAGGAAACGATTTAAAGGAAGGAGAGCTGAAAATTACTGTTGTTGCTACTGGATTTGAATATATCGTAGGGACTGAAAACTCTTTTACTCGACCAAGCCGAGATAAGATTCGTCTTGATGACGACGAACGGGAGCAAACTCCTACACAAAAAACTTCCACAGTAGGCAACACAAACCCTACAATGACTACGAACCCAACCTTAAATCACACTGAAAGTAGAGAAATGGGAGATTCTCAGGTTCAAGGAGAGGATTTTGCTGAGAAGAGCAGGTTCGAGAAATTGACATCTACTTTTTTGGATAGAGGCGCTGATGAGGAATCAAGAGAAGGTGATAGTAATATGAAATTTGATGATGATTTGAGTATTCCTGCACCAACCCCAAAACCAAAAAATAACAATGAGATTCCAGCAGAAAAAAGTCCATTTGACGACGATTCTAATATTGATGATTTAGAGATCCCAGCCTTTATTAGAAAGAAACTAGGAAGATAAAAACAATTTAGCTATATATACAAAGAGTCTCTTTTGTGAGACTCTTTCTTTTTTTGTGGAAAGATAGTTATTCCTGCTATAACTATGGGAAAATGAAGTTGACAACTTTACTTAAGTAAGATATAGTAGCTAAAGCCTTTAACGTGTAATTGTTTAGGGCTTTATCTGGTAGATAAGCTTTCATTTACTTGAAAGATATTACCAGCTGAGTTGTTTTTTGTTATTTTTTATTCTGACTGTGGCTGGTTTGGATTTGAAATGATAAAAAGATGTTTATTATAGAAGTTATCGCCGCTTTGCGGGATGAACTTTTGAAAAGTTTTTATATTGTAATTTATTAATGTAAAGAAACGTGCCTACAATCAATCAATTGAAAAGAAAAAACAGAAAACCATTGAAGAAGAAGGCGAAATCCCCTGCTTTGACTTATGGTTTTGACAGTATCAAAAATAGACCTTCTGATTATAAATCTCCTTTTAAAAGAGGTGTTTGTGTGAAGGTGGCTACAACTACTCCCAAGAAGCCTAACTCAGCTCTTCGAAAAATTGCCAGAGTTCGTCTTTCAAATAAGATGGAGGTAACAGCATATATCCCTGGAATTGGACATAATTTACAAGAACATTCAATCGTTGTTCTTCGTGGTGGTAGAGTCCCTGATCTTCCAGGTGTTAGATACCACATCGTTCGAGGTGTTTTGGATGCAGCTGGTGTATCAGACAGAAATAAAAGCCGTTCAAAATATGGAACAAAAAAACCAAAAGCTGAGAAGAAGTAATCAATTAATTTAGAATTTAAATCCTTTAGATATGGCAAGAAAAAAACGAGTTTATAAAAAACACTGGAAACCAGATGTTAAATATAATTCACTAATCGTTGGAAGATTCGTGGGTTATCTTATGCTGGATGGAAAAAGAACTACTGCAGAAAAAGTTGTCTATGGCGCTTTCGATGCAATCCATCGTAAAACTAAGAAAGGGGGCTTGAATGTTTTTGAGCAATCAATTAAGAATGTTTCTCCTCTTATGGAGTTGAAAGGACGAAGAATTGGTGGTGCAAACTATCAGGTGCCGATTCCAGTTATTGGTGATCGACGGGTTACTTTGGCTATGAGATGGATTCTTACGGCTGCTAGAGCAAGAACAGGGAAGTCAATGGCGGAAAGACTTGCAGATGAATTACTGGATGCAACTGACAAGAAAGGTGCATCGATTAAAAAGCGAGAAGACACTCATAGAATGGCAGAAGCTAACAAAGCGTTTGCACATTTTGCCTAATATTACCAAATAAAAGATAAAAGACAATTTTATGTTACGAAAATTTCCTATTGAAAAATATAGAAATATTGGTATTATCGCTCATATTGATGCCGGTAAGACCACAACAACAGAACGAGTTTTGTATTATACTGGAATGTCCCACAAAATTGGCGAGGTTCATGAAGGTGAGGCAACTATGGACTGGATGGAACAGGAGCAAGAAAGAGGGATCACTATTACTTCTGCAGCAACGACTTGTTTTTGGAAGGATTGCCAGTTGAACATTATTGATACACCAGGACATGTAGACTTCACTGTTGAAGTCGAGCGTGCACTTAGGGTCCTTGATGGAGGAGTCGTAGTTTTTGATGGCAAAGAAGGTGTTGAGCCTCAAAGCGAAACTGTTTGGCGACAAGCCGATAAATATAAAGTTCCACGAGTTTGTTTTATTAACAAAATTGACAAAGAAGGAGCTGATTTTGAAAGAGCTCTAACTTCAATTTGGGACAGACTTTCTCCTAATGCACTTGCTGTGCAACTTCCAATTGGACAAAGCGGTGAGCATAAAGGTGTTGTCGATTTAGTTAAGATGAAATCTTTTGTTTTCAGTGGGGATATGGGAGAAATAATCACAGAAGGTGAAATCCCAGCTGACATGAAGGATCTTGCCAGTGAATGGCGAGAAAAAATGATTGAAAAAGTTGCTGAAACAGACGATGCGTTAACAGAAAAATATTTAAATGGGGAGGAAATATCTGAAGAAGAGATCAAGAAAGCAATGCGCGTAGGTGTTATCGCTGGAACTTTAATCCCAGTTTTAACTGGAACTGCTTTGCAGAACAAGGGTGTTCAGTTGGTGCTCGATGCCGTTGTTGATTATCTCCCTTCACCACTTGATGTTCCTGCTATTAATGGGACTGATGTGCGAGATGAAGAAAAAGAAATTGAAAGACATGCTAATGATGAAGAGCCTTTTGCAGCACTTGCATTCAAGGTTGCAACTGATCCATTTGTAGGACAGCTAACCTTTTTTAGAATTTACTCAGGAACTTTAAAGGCCGGTTCTTATGTTTACAATTCTTCAAAAGGACAAAAAGAAAGAATTGGAAGAATTTTGCAAATGCATGCTAATTCCAGAGAAGAAATTGAAGAAATGCGAGCAGGAGACATCGGAGCTTTAGTTGGAATGAAATACACAACAACCGGAGACACTCTTTGTGATGAAAATGCACAGTTAGTTTTAGAAAACATTGACTTTCCAGAACCCGTGATTGATATCGCGATAGAACCTAAAACAAAAGTGGACCAAGACAAAATGGCTATTGCCCTGCGAAAGCTAGCAGGAGAAGACCCAACTTTTCGTGTAAGAACAGATGAGGAGTCAGGACAAACAATTATTTCAGGAATGGGTGAACTTCACTTGGATATTATTGTTGATCGAATGAAAAGAGAATTTAAGGTGGAAGCTAATATTGGTACGCCGCAAGTTGCTTATCGAGAAACAATCAAGGGAACAGCTGAGGCAGAAGGAAAATTTGTTCGTCAGTCTGGTGGACGTGGACAATATGGACATTGTTGGCTTCGAATTGAGAGCTTTAAGGAAGAAGGAAATGAAGAAGGTTTTGAGTTTAAGGATGAAACTAAAGGAGGATCAATTCCACAGGAATATATTCCAGCAATTCAAAAAGGTATTAAGGAGGCTATGCAAAACGGTGTATTAGCTGGATATCCAATAGTGGATATTAGAGCTACTGTTTATGATGGTTCTTTTCATGATGTTGATTCATCAGAGGCAGCTTTCAAGGTCGCTGGTTCAATGGCATTTAAGGAAGGTGTGCGAAATGCAACGCCTATAATTCTTGAGCCGATCATGGCAGTTGAAGTTACAACACCTGAACAATATATGGGTGATGTTGTGGGAGATTTAAATGCAAAGCGGGGACAAATTGAAGAAATGATTGACAGAGGAGAAGGAAATGCTTTAATTAAAGTTATTAAGGCTCAAGTACCGCTAGCTGCATTATTTGGATATGCAACACAATTGCGATCAATGACACAAGGACGAGCAAATTATTCAATGGAATTTGATCATTATGCTGAAGTTCCTTCAAACGTTGCAAAGGAATTAATTGAAGGAAAAAGTGGAAAATAGTTTGGTCTGAATATAAACCTTTCACAAGAACAGAAATGCTTTCCAAAGAAATCAAACAATTGATTGAGCTGTCAGGGGGTAAGATGATAATTTCTGAAGGTGATGTAGCAGATAGCTATGTTGTTATGAAGCTTGACAAGCACTTAGAGGAGTTGGCAAAAGATGCACCAAAGGTAGGTGATCAAGCAATTGGAAAAAACTCCAAAAAAGAGGCTTTAGTATCGAAAAAATCTCCTGAAAGTGGTTTGACAAGAAGTGAATTGTTGGATAGAATAAACACTGACATTGCCGAGATGAAAAGAAGGAGTGTTGAAAAGGAAGTTGTCGATTCTTTTAAGCTTAAAGAGAAGGAGGAAAAAGACAAAGGGAGTGAATTTTACTATGAAAAAGTGCACTAAAAAGTGTATTTATATAATTAATAAACCGTTAATAAAATAAAAACGTTTCAATGGTGGATAATCCATTTTTGCGTTAACAAGAATATGGCAGAGAAATTTGATCGTTCTAAACCGCACGTTAATGTTGGGACAATTGGTCATGTTGATCATGGAAAAACAACATTGACTGCTGCTATCCTGCATTCGTTACAGATTGCTGGAAAGCTTGAAAGTGCTAAACCTGTTGAGGAAATTGATAAAGCTCCTGAGGAAAAGGAACGAGGAATTACAATTTCAACAGCACATGTTGAGTATGAATCTGATAAGAGACATTATGCACACGTAGATTGTCCAGGACATGCTGATTATATCAAGAATATGATTACTGGTGCAGCTCAAATGGACGGATCCATTTTGGTTGTAAGTGCAACTGATGGACCTATGCCACAAACTCGAGAGCATATTTTACTTGCTCGACAAGTCGGTGTTCCTCAAATTGTTGTGTTTATCAATAAAGTTGACATGGTTGATGATCCGGACCTTATTGAGTTGGTTGAAGAAGAAATTCGAGAATTGCTTACAAAATATGAATTCGATGGTGATAATGCAACTATCGTTAAAGGTTCAGCTCTAAAAGCTCTTGAAGCTACTGATCCTGCTAGTGATGAAGTGAAACCTATCATGGAATTGCTTGATGCTCTTGATGAAAAAATTCCACAACCAGAAAGAGATACAGATAAACCATTCCTTATGCCTATTGAAGATATCTTTTCAATTGAAGGACGAGGAACTGTTTTAACAGGAAAGATTGATCGAGGAGTCATTAACCTAAACGATGAAGTTGAAGTTGTTGGTCTTCGAGAAACTCAAAAGACAATTGTTACTGGAATTGAAATGTTCAACAAATCTTTGGATAGAGGTGAAGCCGGAGATAATGCTGGAATTTTAGTGAGAGGTCTTAAGAAAGAAGAAGTTGAACGAGGCCAAGTGCTTGCTTTCCCTGGTTCAATCAATCCACATGCTGAATTTGAAGCAGAAGTGTATGTTTTGACAAAAGAAGAAGGCGGACGACATACCCCTTTCTTTAAAGGTTACAAACCTCAATTCTACATCAGGACAACAGATGTGACAGGTGATGTTACTCTTCCAGAAGGAACTGAAATGGTTATGCCTGGAGATACTGTAAACATTGGAGTGAAACTAGTAGCCGACGTGGCCTTGGAAGAAGGAATGCGATTTGCAATCCGAGAAGGTGGAAAAACTGTTGGTGCTGGTGTTGTAACAAAAATTGTTAAGTAATATTTTACTTAAGTTTTAGTAGAAAAGTAGTCCGTAAAAACCCCAATATTCTATTGGGGTTTTTTGATACTTTATTTTGTTAATAAATGTTGACACTTTTTAAATTGTTTGATAAAATGTTTCTTGTACAAGTAGTTATGTAAAGTAAAAAGAGTGTCAGAAACAAACAACAAAAAGAAAGACAGAAGTATGTTAATGAGTATCTGTGTTTTAGGAATCGGGCTTGTCGCCGGACTCTTTTTAACACTAGAAAATCTCACAACACAAGTTAATTTAATTGAAAGTGTTAAAGAAGATGCAAATTTCATTATATACGAAGGAGTAATTGCTGAGTGTGAGGATAATAGAGAGTGTATTAGAATTGGAGGCGGCAGCAGTATCGAAAAATTTAAGTAAGAGTTAAGATGAAAGCGCTATATTTAAGGTGAAAAAGCAAGTAAAGAGCTTGACATTTTTTGTGTCATATGATATAGTGCAGAGTGTTATAGGCAAATAAAATTTTCATGTCATTTGTCTTTAGTTCTTAACAATTTTTACTTTTTTACCCAATATTTAGGTCTTTGACCTAGCAACATTAACCGCAGATTTGTCTGCAAAAAAAGGAGATTTTTTGATGAAAAAACCTATTATTTTAATGGTAATGGTGGCAATGATGGTTGTTTTTACAACTTCATGGTCTTTGGCGACGCCAATCACAAACACTATAGAGTGGAGGTATTTCGGCTCACAAAATGAATTCGGCGGGATAGTTAATTATCCCGATATGACATTTGACTCCAGCGCGATTAATCCCTTTGATCCAAATTCTCCTCCAATGCAGACCTTTGGTGACTTCACAGACACCTGGATCGACTCTGCTTTGATTGGTCATGACCAGTCGGGAAAATTTCTATTTACAGTTCCCGGGTTTTCATTTGCCAATTTAGCCTCGGCTTGGATCAGTATCAACTATGGTGGCTTTGGATCAGCTATAGGCGACACAAAATTGGGGATCGTTAGATATGATGAGGACGGAGCGGGATATCATAATTCCTATTTCTCCGCCCTTGATCCAATGGGTGACGGTATGTATAATTCTGAAGAATTCCCGATTGACCTAGTTGAGTATCAAGATTTGCTTTTGGCTGATACCATCACATTTTCCTTGAATTTTCTCAAATTTCAAGGTGATTGCGGAGAAGGTGCTATCGATAACATTGTTGTTGGTGCTTGGGGAAACAACGGTGCTTCCAATAATCCCGTTCCTGAACCAGCAACGATACTTCTCTTTGGAGCAGGGCTGATTGGCCTCGCTGGTGCCAGCAGAAAAAAAAGAAAAAATTTGTAAAAGGATCCTGTCAACATGGAAGAAGATGAAAATAAGGAGCCCTGATCATACAATTGTATGGCCAGGGCTTTTTTAATTTTATTTATTGCCTGAACAGTAAACAAATTTTGAAAATGTTGGTATATAATTGTTATAATTTAAAAGTGTCATTGAGTTTTGACAAATAAAAACTACCGTGTTATCGTTGTCTGTATCGTCGTTTACCCTATTAACATATAATAAAAAGAGGCAGTAAGCGGGGAGGTTCTTTGAAAAAAATATGTATCTATTTAATTGTTGTTAGTGGAAGTTAACAGAAATTCAATCAGAAAAAGGAAGAGAAGGAAATGAGAAAATTTGTAAAATCAGTATTTTTAACAATCATTATTGCGGTTGTCTTTGCAACGGTTTCCAATGCGACACCTATAACCAATGCAATTCAATCTTTTGTAATTGATGACCAGTTTGTTGATTCCAGGTCTCCCGATGTAACTTCTCCTAGAAATTATCCCGATGGAAAATATCTATGGAGCGGGCATCGAGAGACTGGGAATGTCCATGCCTATACACTTTTAAAGTTTGAAGTTGGTGAAGACTGGAAATGGGATACTGCAACGTTGAATGTTCCGTTTAATCGTTTTATTGGAAATGATGGTGAAACTTCAGTATGGTTTAACCTCAACGACAGTTGGAGGGAAAACGATATTAAATATGAAAACCTTTTCAATGTATGGGATTTCACAAACCCGATTTTGTTGGCACGAGAATTTGTTCCAATCGGAATAAATAAAGTTGCAAATACATTTTCATTTGACATCTCATCACTTAGTAGTTTTGAAGATAATGATATCGTCAGTTTGGTTATAGGCAGTATTTTGCCGGATGAAACGGCAAATGGTGATTATTGGAGAAAAATTGTTAATAGTGATTATTCCCGTGGAAGCTCCGCTGCTAAATTGGTTGGGAGCAATCCTGTTCCCGAACCAGCAACCATCCTTCTTTTTGGGATAGGTCTCATCGGCCTCGCTGGTATTGGCAGAAAAAAAACCTCAAAAACCTAAAACAAAAAAAATAGATAAATATTTTCAAAGAATTGATCCTCCTAAACACATTGTTGTTTGGGAGGATTTTTTATAAAAATATTAACTCCAAACACTAGTTTATTGAGATTTGTGTGATATACTAAGAGTGAAAAAGGGAAATAAAACAAGATAATTACAAAATCATTTACATAGAATGTGATTTTTTGTTGAAAAAAATATATTTAAAAATTACAAATGACAAAACAAGATAACAAAAAAACACTAGTCCTGATTGATTCCAACGCTCTTATTCATAGAGCTTTTCATGCACTGCCTCCGCTGACAAAAAAAGATGGCACACCAACTGGCGCTGTCTATGGTTATGCGCTAACACTTCTAAATGTAATTGAGCAATTGAAACCTGATTATATTGCTGCAACCTTTGATTTAAAAGGCCCGACTTTTAGACATGAAAAATATGATCAATACAAAGCGACTAGGAAGAAGGCCCCCGATGAACTTTATGCACAAATCCCAATTGTAAAAGAAATGCTTCGAAATTATGGCATTCCGATATTTGAAAAGGCAGGATTTGAAGCAGATGATGTAATTGGAACACTCGCAAAAAAAGGAGACTTGGGAGTTTCTCAAGGTCTTAGGAAAGTCATTGTGACAGGTGATATGGACGCATTGCAGTTAGTTGATGACGATATAAGTGTCTTTACTCTCCGCAAGGGAATAAAAGATACCGTGATATATGACGAGGCTGCCGTGAAGGCCCGATACAATTTAACGCCAGCACAGATCATTGATTATAAATCTTTGTGCGGTGATGCGAGTGATAACATTCCTGGTGTGAAGGGAATTGGTGCTATTGGAGCGACAAAACTCTTGGTGGAATTCGGAACACTCGATGGTGTTTATAAGAACGTCGAGAAAGTTTCTGCAAAAGCAATGAAGAAGAAATTAGAAGAAGGGAAGGAGGATGCATATTTGAGTTATGATCTTGCGACAATTAGAACTGATGTGGAATTTGATTTTGATCTGGAGAAGTGCAGTATTGGAAATTTAAAAGAGCGTGCACTTGCTAGTTTTTTTCAAGAAATGGAGTTCTATGCTTTGTTTAAGAAGCTCGGGGGGAATGGTAGTGACGAAGATGGTAGGCAAAATAGTGATTTTCCTAAAATAATTATTTCAATTGTTGAAAAGAAGAAAGATATCAAGCAACTCGCTGAAGATGCAAAAAAGGCAAAACAAATTTCTATTACTGGATTATCTGTTGAGAATAAATTTTTCGATCCGGAAATCCTTGGTTTTGGGGTTAGTGTTGATGGTAAGAAAGGTTTTTTTGTCGAGAAGAATTTTATGGATGAGTTGAGGGAGATTTTGCTGGATGAGGAAATTGAAAAAGTCGGGTATAGCTCAAAATTTGAAATGCAGCTTGTAAACAGCATTTTTAAAGAAACATTTTCAGAAAATATTTTTGATGTTCAAATTGCAGCATATCTGTTGGATCCCTCAATTGGAAATGAATTGGAGAAACTTATCTTTTCGGAATTTGGTGCTGAACTGGAGAACAGAATTACCAAGAAAGGGCAAGCAAGTCTTTTGGATGATACGACACAAGTACAAAAAAAGGAGGTTGCAGAAAAAGCAATCTGGCAATTGCGCTTGCAAAAACAGTATAAAGAAGAACTCGATAAAATCTCAAATAAGCAAAAATTGGAAAACGATGCTTCTTTAAAGAATATTTTTCAGAAATTGGAGATTCCAGTTGTGAGCATTATTGCCGGGATGGAAAATGCTGGAATTAAAGTTCAAACTCAGATTCTTGATGACATCTCTATTTTTGCACAAAGTGAATTGGATGCCCTAGAGAAAGAGATTCACAAACAGGCGGGTGAAAAATTCAATGTTAATTCCCCAAGTCAATTAGCGGTGATTTTATTCGAAAAACTTGAAATTCCAAGTAAAAATGTGAAAAGAGGAAAAACTGGTTTTTCAACTGCTGCTGGAGAATTGGATAAAATTAAAAACCTTCATTCAATAATCCCTTTAATTGGTAGATACAGAGAGCTTTTCAAGGTGAAGACAACTTATACGGATGCACTTCCGAGATTGGTTGAAAACGATGGTAGGATTCACGCTCATTTTAATCAAGCCGTAACTGCGACTGGACGCCTTTCTTCTTCAGAGCCTAATTTACAAAATATTCCTAAGAAAGGGGACCTTGCCAAGATGATCAGAGAGTCATTTATTTGTGAAAAGGGGAAGCTTTTAATTTCTGCTGATTATTCACAAATTGATTTGCGAGTAGCAGCACATCTTTCAGAAGATCCTCGGATGATTGATGCTTTTAAGAAAGGGCAGGACATTCATCGTGCAACAGCGGCTTGGGTGAATGGAGTTTCTGAAGACGAAGTTAGTGACAAGCAAAGAAGTGAGGCAAAATCGCTTAATTTTGGGATACTTTATGGCATGGGACTTTATGGTTTTATGCAAGACTCTGGAGTTTCAAGAGAGAGAGCAAAGTTTTTTATAGATGAATACATGAAAGCTTTTTCAAAATTGAAAGAGTTTCTTGAAAGAGTTAAAGAGTCGACAAGAGGAAATGGATTTATTGAAACTGAGCTTGGAAGAAGACGTTACATCCCAGCAATCAATTCGCAAAATTCCATGGCACGAAATGCTGCCGAGCGAACAGCAATCAATTTGCCGATCCAAGGACTCGCGGCTGATATTATGAAGCTTGCAATGATTGGTGCACAAAAAGATTTGTTGGAGAAATACAACAAAGAAAAGGTTGTGGTAAAAATGATCTTACAGATTCATGATGAATTAATTTTCGAGGTTGATGAAGGAGTCGCAGACGAATTTGAAAAAGATTTGAAAAAATCAATGGAAGGCGTCTATGATTTGAAAGTACCATTGATTGTCGATGTTTCAAGAGGTAAAAACTGGGGAGAGTTATAGAATTATATACAATATCTCATGTGAGCTTTTTAATAAAAAAGACCTTATCGGTAAAGTGATAAATAGAAGTTTATGAAAGTGATTATTGGTTCGAAAAATAAAATAAAAGTAGAGGCTGTTAAAGAGGTTGCAAAGGGCTATGATTTATTTAAGGAGGCTGTTTTTGATAATCTTGAAGTTTCCTCTGGTGTTGCTGACCAACCAAAATCCTTAAAAGAGGTTGTTTGCGGGGCACAGAATCGAGCAAAAAATGCTTTTGATGATTGTAAATTAAGTTTTGGTTTGGAATCTGGACTTATGGAGGTACCAGGTTCGAAATCTGGGGTAATGGATTTGTGTGTTTGTGCAATTTTTGATGGAGAAGCGTTTCATTTGGGGCTTTCTTCTTGCTTTGAATGTCCGACTGAAATGAATCGTTTGATGTTAGAAGAAGGATTGGATATGAGCCAGGCTTGCAACAGAATTGGACTTACTGATAACCCAAGGATTGGTTCTGAGGAAGGTGCAATTGGAATTCTAACTCGAGGGAGAATGACGAGAAAGGATTATACAAAGCAATCGATCATAACTGCTCTTATCCATCTGGAAAACGCCGAACTTTATTAATGGATAATCTGAGGTGTTGTGTGTTTTATGTTAAACATAGTTAAGCTGAAATTATATTCTTGCTATAATAAATCCTAATTGCTAAGATGCTAGAACTTTAAGTAATTAGATAAGAAAAGATGCCCGAACTTCCAGAAGTGCAAACAGTTGTTGATGATTTAAAAAAAGCGATTGTCGGTGCTACAATTGTGAGCTTCGATTCTTTTTGGAAGAAAAACGTTGCTTGTGGTGTGCAGAAATTCAAAAAAGAGGTGGTTGGGAAGAAAATAGAAGATATCCAAAGAAGAGCAAAATTTATCATATTTAAACTAGAAGGTGACAGTGTAATTATTCTGCACTTGCGAATGACCGGGCAATTGCTTCTAGAAAAAAGCATTTCAAAGTCCAAAAAAACAACTCTACTGCCGAAAAAAAAATACATTCGACATAAATGGGAGTTGAAGAAAAACGATGAAGAATATAATTTATTATTTCATGATATTCGTAAGTTTGCCACGGTTGATTGGACGGACAACATAGGAAACTATAAAAGCTTTAAAAAACTAGGAGTGGAACCATTTTCGGATGAGTTTACGGTAGCTAAGCTTGCTGTTATTTTGAAAAGTAAAAGAACAATTAGGAGCGTTCTCTTAGACCAACAGTTGATTGTTGGAATTGGGAATATATATGTAAGCGAGATTCTCTTTGGAGCTGGAATTTATCCCGGAAGATTGGCTGACTCTCTAACTAAGCATGAAATCAGTGAGTTATATGAAAAAATTATAACCATTTTAAGTAGAGCGATTACCCTTAGGGGAACAACATTTAGCGATTATCGTGATTCCGAAGGAAAAATTGGTGGTTTTCAAAACTTCCTGAAAGTGTATAATAAAGAGGGCAAACAGTGTGAAAAAAGAGGATGCACGGAGATAATTCAGAAAGAAGCCTTAAATCAAAGGAGTTCGTTTTGGTGTGCCGAGTGTCAAAAAAGTATAAAAAATTATTAGTTAAACAGAAACAAAAAAAATTAATCAAGATCAACAAATGCCAGATAATATTTCAGGTGGAATGTATCGACCACCAGTTAGACCAGTTAGCGACTCTTTAAAAAATCAGAACAGCAAACAAAACAAGAAGAAGATAAGCCCCATTTTTTTCTTCTTAGCGATAGTTTTATGTGTTATTGGCTTTGTCGTATGGAAGGTATACCGAGCTATGGAGGAAAGGAAAATGGGGGAGCAGATAGAGGTTATTAGCGACCCAAAGGAGGTAATAAAAGAATATCCCACTGCTAACGTTGAAGATGTTAGTCCAATCTCAGGAATTGCTTGTGACAATTGGAATAAGAGAGCTTTTGCTGTGATGCAACCATCTGATGTTTCTGCTCGACCACTTGCCGGTTTTTCTCAGGCCGACATGGTCATTGAAATGCCAGTTCTTCCGAGTGGCAAACCAAGACTCATGGGTGTTTATATTTGTGAAGGTCCTGAAGAAGTTGGTTCATTAAGAAGTGCAAGACATGACTTTTTGCATCTTGCAAAAGGGTTGGACGCAATTTTGGTCCACTGGGGTGGCTCACAATTTGCAAAAGAAAAGTTGAATGAGGGTTTGGTTGAAAATGTAAATTGCAACAATGATGGTGGAAAATCGGCAGCCCAGTATTGTTTTAGGAAAGAGGGTTTTGCAAAGGGCGTTGACAGTGGTTATGCCAAATTTTCTAAAATCTTAGAAGGTGCTAAAAAATTTGGCTATCGAGCTGAAAATGAATTTTCAGGGTATGCTCATCAAGGAGAAGCACCAGTTGCTGACAGAATTGACAATGGACTTTTGAAAGTAGGGCTTGATTCTTCTTCTGGAGATTTTTATGTTGAATATGAATACGACAAAGAAACAAATTCATATCTGCGACTCTGGGCAAAAAAAGAAGATGTAGATAGGAACAATGGAAAGAGAATTGCTCCTAAGAATGTGGTTGTGTTGATTGCATCTCAGGAAATTATGATGGACGATAATAATTCTGTCTACAACAATGTGCAGCTCGGAGATCCTTGGTATGATGAAAGCGATTCAGGTGAAGCATTTTATTATTTTAATGGACAAGAAAAGCGTGGTAAGTGGAAAAAAGATAAAACAAGAATGGATTCGAAGATGTTGTTCCTGGATCAAAACGGAAATGAAATCAAGTTTGTTCCAGGTCAAATTTGGGTTGAAGTTCTTGAGCCTGGACGAGCGTTGAAATGGATAACTGACGAATCATTGTAGTTTTGAAATAGTTGGATTTGCAAGGGGTTTAGTATTAAGAATCGAAATGATCAAATTCTATTTTGGAAATGAAAAATATTTAATTTTTCATAAATTTCAAGAACAAAAAGCAAAATTTAAGCGCGAGAACCCCAATGCACATATTGGTGAGTTTGATTTTGAGCAAGTCACAGATCTGAATCAAGTTAGGGAAGAACTTGTTTCGGGAGGTGGCTTGTTTTCATCTGAGAAAAGTATAATTCTCAAGAACGTTGGCAGTTTAAACTCATTGGAACAAGAGCGACTTTTGGAGATGTTAAAAATATCAGAAGTTAGTGAAGGTGATGAATTAATTGTTTTCATTGTGTTGCTTGGCAAGGACAAGCTTCAAAGCAAACTGAAAGGTTTTTTAACCAGAAAATCCAAAAGGAATATTGAAAGCATTGAATTTAAAAAGAAAAAAGAAGCAGAAGTGAAAGAATGGGCTATCTCTGAATTAGAGAAAAGAAGTGATGCAAATGTTGGGATTGAAAAAAAGGGTTTGAATGAATTAGTTTTAATGATGAATGGAGATCTGTGGAGAATTAGCAATGAGTTGGATAAACTTATTTGTTTTGTAGAGAAAGGAAAAATTGATTCAGAGGACATTCAAAGGCTTTGTAGCGGAGAAATTGAGGCAGGAATCTTTGATTTGGTTGATGCGATTGGAGCAAAAAATCTTGAAAGAGCGATGACATTAAAAAATCGCCTAATTACTCAGGGTGATAATGAATTTTTTATATTTTCAATGATAGTTTCTCAAGTCAGAAATCTAATCAAAATTTCTGATTGTGTCACAAAAGGTATCAGTAAATCAGATCAGATTGCAAAACTGTGTAGAATCCATCCATTCGTTGTAAAGAAAACTTTAACACAATTAAGAAGCTTTCCAATAGAGAAGCTTCGCCTTACCTATAAACTAGCGACAGATATTGACAGAGAGGCCAAAAAAGGACAACGTGACATGAAGGAAGCTCTCGATTATTTTATTGCAAAGATATAGTTTTTAAAAGTATAGAAATGAGTGAGATTATAGACAGAATCCCAACATTTTCAGTTTCTCAGTATGTTGGTTTTATCAACAATTTGACAGCCGCTGTGCCAGTTCTAGTTGAGGGAGAAATAAGTAACTTCAGAGATATTCCCGGAAGAAATTTTTGTTATTTTGATATTAAGGACAAAAATGCTGTTGCAAAATGTTTCCAAGGGTTTTGGCACAGTAAGAAAGTTGCACTTGAGAATGGTGCGACGGTGAAGATTTTTGGCAACCCAACCTTGCAGAAAAATGGCTCCTTAGTAATTGATGTAAGGGAGGTTTTTTTGATTGGTGATGGAGCTCTAAGAAAGCAATACCAGGAGCTTAAAGAGCGACTTGAAAAAGAAGGATTGTTTGGTTTAGAGTTTAAAAAGGAAATTCCCATTTTTCCAATTTCCATTGGCCTAATCGCTGGGAAAAACTCTAGCGCCTACCACGACGTAGTGACTGAGATTTCTGAACGATGGGGAAATGTAGAGATCTTTTTTCATGGGGTAAAAGTCCAGGGTATTAATGCTAGAAAAGAGATTGTGCAGGCAATTAGATATTTCAATAGACGACAAACAGTTGATGTTTTGATTGTTGCGAGAGGCGGTGGGAGTATGGAGGATCTACAAGCTTTTGATTCAGAGGATGTAGTGAGAGAGATTTTTGCCTCTAAAATCCCGACTATCAGTGCAATCGGTCACGAAGATCATTGGACGCTTGCTGATTTTGTTGCGGATGTACGAGCAAAAACACCCACAAAGGCAGCACAGATTGCTGTGCCTGACCGAGATGAAATTTCAGATAAATTAGATTTTTTTTCAACAAGAGTCAAAGGTTTGGTTCAAGCCAAGTTGAGCGAAGCGAAAATAAATGTAAATACTCTAAATGATAAACTACGGACGAAGATTGAGGATAAATTAGCTAGAATTAGACAGGACATTAAGTTTCAGCAAGAATCGCTTACAGTTATTGTAAAAAAGAACATAGAAGATAAGCGAAATAGACTTGAAAATCTTTGCAAAATGCTCGGAGCATTAAACCCCGAAAGTATTTTAAAGAGAGGGTACGGCGTTGTGCAAAAAAAAGGCAAAAGAATCACCGATATTGATGAAGTGAAAGTAGGGGATGAAATTTCAGTGAGGTTGCAAAATGGAGAAATAAGAAGTAAAATACAAGAAGTGAGAAGTATTTAGTTATAAAACAACAATGCGAGGCATTAAATGTAAAAAATGGTAAAAAAAACAGAAAGCTTCGAGGGTTTATTTAAGGAGATTCAAAAAGCAGTTGAAGATCTTGAGCAAAACAAACTTTCGGTTGACAACGCAATGGAGAAGTATCAAGAGGCAATAAAAAAAATTGCTACAGCTCGAAAAATAATAGATAAAATGGAGACAAAAATTAGTGAAATTTCTGTTAAGCAATAGGAAGGTTAAAAGTTTTAAGTTAATAATATGGGAAAATATCGTCCAACAATTGGAATGGAAGTTCATGTTGAACTTGCAACAAAGAGTAAGATGTTTTGTGGGTGTAAGAATGGGATGGGGCAAGAAAAAAGTCCAAATAAAAATATTTGTCCAGTTTGTACTGGTCAACCAGGCGCAATACCAGTACCAAATGCACAAGCAATTGAATTTACAATTCAGGCTGGTTTGGCTTTGGATTGTCATATCGCAAAAGAGTCTAAATTCGACAGGAAAAATTATTTCTATCCAGACTTGCCGAAAGGTTATCAAATTTCTCAATTTGATAAACCGATTTGCTCTCGTGGTAGCTTGAAGTTTACGCTTAAGAGTGATGATGGAACTGTGGTGGGGACTGAAAAAGTTGGAATTACAAGGATTCATCTCGAGGAAGATACTGGAAAATTGGTTCATGAAGGTAAAAACACATTAGTCGATTTCAATCGAGCTTGTGTGCCACTTATGGAACTTGTAACAGATCCGGATATCAACTCTGCTGCAGAGGCAAAGCGTTTTTGTGAAGATCTAAGATTACTTTTTAGATATCTGGGAATTTCTCCAGCTGATATGGAAAAGGGGCAGATGCGTTGCGAGGCTAATATTTCTTTGTATGAAGTGGGAAAGGATCCACTCTCAGGAACCAAGGTTGAATTGAAGAATTTAAATTCTTTTAGAGCTGTTGAGCGAGGAATAGAATATGAGATTGAAAGACAAACAGAGGTTTTAACAAGTGGTGGTGTTGTTCACCAAGAAACAAGAGGTTGGGATGAGAAAAAAGGAAGAACCTTTCTTCAGAGAAGCAAGGAGGATGCACATGACTATAGATATTTTCCAGAACCAGATATTGCTCCATTTAAATTGGAGGAGTCATATGTGGAATTGTTAAGAGAAAAATTGCCAGAGCTTCCAACAGAAAAAAGAAATCGATTTGTAGAGCAATTTGGTTTAAAATTAGAAAATGCTAGCATTTTGGTTGTGAATAAGGAATTGGCTGAATATTTTGAAAATGTCGCCAGTGAGTTGGAAAATTGGATGAAAGAAGAAGGGCACAGCTTTAATGAAGAGGATACGAAGAAACTCTTTAGGCTCGCTGCTAACTATATTCTCACGGAACTTTCTAGGAGAATTTCAGATACTGAGGGAGGAATGAAAGATTTTAAAATTTCAGCGGAGAATTTTGCAGAACTTATTAAAATTGTATACGAAGGGGAGATCAATTCATCTGCAGCACAGACAGTACTCGGAGTGATGTTTGAAACCGGGGCTGATCCATCTCATGTCGTTGAAGAAAAAGGCTTAGCGCAAACCTCAGATGAGGGTGAACTAGGAGATATTATTGAAAAAATTATTACAGATAATTCTGGTCCGACGGAGGACTATAAAAATGGGAAGGAGAATGCAATTAAATTCTTAGTGGGGCAAGTAATGGCTGCTACTAAAGGCTCAGCAAACCCACAAGTTGTGAAAAAGGTGTTGATGGAGAAATTGAGCTAGCAGAACCCTCAATATGTTCAGTCGTATACCAGCTTATACCGTAGAACTAAAAAGCTTTTTGAAGAATTTGAATAAAAGTTAAAATAAAAAAATGGAAAATCAAAACCAAACAGGGGAAGAAGAGGCTTTGGCTAAACCTAGAAGCGAAGATTTTTTGGATAGTAATAAGAAGTTGCCGCAATCAACAAGCCATCAGGATGATGGGAAAAAAAACGTAGCTTTTAAACAAAAAACTCATAAAGATTTGCACGCGGAAAATGCCGAATTCCAACAAACAATGCATTCTCAAAATGCAAAACAAGCATATTATATTCCAGACGGTGTCCCAGATGAATTAGTAGAAGATCTAAGCGGATCAAAAGCCAGATCAAAGGGTATTATCTCAATTGTTTGCGCAGTGATTTCTCTGGTATTTTTCCCTCCAGTTTTTGGTTTTATCGGAGTATCTTTCGGAGTGAAAGCGAGAAAATTAGGAGCCAAAACACTCGGGTCAGTTGGAATTATTCTTTCCTCGGTGTTTATGGGCGTTGGAATTGCATTAAGTAGTTGGTATTTCAATTCCGAAAAAGCAAGTGGAGAGGAACTTATAGGCGGAACAGTTGGTTTGTTTTTGAAACTTTTTTAATTTCAATTTATAGATATGTCTTGGATGATATTTATAGTTTATTTTGTTGTTGTGATTTTGCCAGTTGTTTTTTGGTTTAAGTTTTTTCGTCATCAAGACAGAGCTGAGCCTGAACCGAAGAAGCTGCTTTTTAAAGTATTTCTTGGTGGAATCCCAGTTGTGGCACTTGCTAGTGTCGCCGAAGGTATTTTGGAAGGAGTTTTTTTTCCTCAAATATCAACCAAATTAGCAGAAACAGTAGGAGGAGGCATTCAAGATTTCGTAGGTTCACCCGAACAACTTTTTGGCTTTTTGGCTATATATTTTTTAGCTGGTCCAGTTGAGGAGTTCATGAAGTTTTTTGTTTTAAAACAATTAGTGTATCGAAAGATTGCCTTCAATCAGGTTGCGGATGGTTTGATTTATGCAGTGACAATTGCACTTAGCTTTTCTTTAATTGAAAATTCAATTTACTTTTTCAATATATTAGATGAAATGTCGCTTTCTTTTGATTTTATCGCTATTGTGGTAATTCGTGGGGTGATAACAACAATGTTACATGTGTTAGCTGCGGCAATTATGGGTTTGTATCTTGGACGGGCAAAATTTGCTAAGAAGAATAAAAAGAAACTTATAGTCAAAGGAGTTGTCATCGCGGCAATGGTTCACGGAACTTATAACGTTGCAATCTTCCTTTCTTTTGGGATGTTGGTTAATATTTTTTTACTAGCAGTTTGTTTTAGATATATCATGAGAGAACTAAAGACGGAAGAATCACGCATGGTTTGGCGTCTGGTTATACCAAAAGAAGAAGTTATAAGCTCAGACAGTGAGTTAGGATGAACAGTGCTATAGGAAAAATAAAAAGAATAGCCGAGAGCTCTTTTTTCGATAGATAAATTAAGTAAAAAATAAAAAAGATTCCTAATTTTTTTAGGTTGAATTTTTTGTATAGCTAAGCTATAATTGGAGCAACTATTAAAAATTAGTAAAGCCAAGAAAATGTTTACAGCCGATGAATTGAGGGAAAAGTATCTGGAGTTTTTTAAAGAAAAGAATCATGCCATTATTCCTTCAGCCTCAATTGTTCCAGAAAATGATCCAACAACACTTTTTATCACGGCTGGAATGCACCCCTTGGTGCCATATCTAATGGGCGAAAAACACCCGCAAGGAACACGTCTTGTGGATACTCAAAAATGTATTCGCACGATTGATATTGATGAGGTTGGTGACACTACCCACCATACATTTTTTGAGATGTTGGGAAATTGGTCACTTGGGGACTATTTTAAAAAAGAGGCAATCGCTTGGAGTTGGGAATTTTTGACTGACGAAAAGTGGCTTGGATTAGATAAAAATCGAATTGCCGTTTCTGTTTTTGAGGGAGAAAACAAAGGGAAGGACAATGAAATTCCTTTTGACAAGGAGGCGTATGGAGTATGGAAGGAAATCTTTGAAAAAAATAATTTACCAATAGAAAGAATTACTCGACTTGATCGAGAGGCTAATTGGTGGGGACCAGCAGGAGAGACAGGCCCTTGTGGACCAGACAGTGAAATGTTCTATTGGGTTGGTGACGAAAAGAATGTCCCAGAAAGCTTTAATGATGATAATGATTCGTGGGTTGAAATTTGGAACGATGTCTTTATGGAGTATCACAAAAATGAAAAAGGCGAATATGTGAAGATGGAAAAACAAAACGTGGACACCGGAATGGGGCTTATCCGAGTCCTAGCAGCACTTAACGGTTTGGACGACAATTATAAAACAAGTTTGTTCGTGCCGATCATTGAGAAAATAGAGAAACTTTCTGGTTTTGAATATGGGGATGGAACGGATGAAGAATGTGTTCAGGAGAAAGGTCAGTGTTGGGTAGACACTAGAAAATCAATGCGAATTATCGCTGATCATATCAAGGCTGCAGTCTTTATGATTGCTGATGGCGTGGAGCCGGCTAATTCTGACAGAGGTTATATCTTGCGACGGTTGATTAGACGGGCTGTGAGACAAGGGCATGTGATTGGAGTTGAAGAGAATTTTACAGTTAGTATAGCAATCGTTGTCCAGGGGTTATATGAAAATATTTTCCCAGAAGTGCTGAACAAAAAAGTTTTAGCGGAACTAGAGAAAGAGGAAGAGAAATTTAGAAAAAGTCTTGAAAATGGTTTGAAGAAATTCGAAAAAGTTAAAAGTGGTTTAACAGGGAAAGTAGCCTTTGATTTATTTCAAACATATGGATTTCCGATTGAAATGATCAAGGAAGAAGCCAAATTAAAACAAATTAAGTTTACTGAAAATGAAGAGAGGGAATTTGAGGCGGCACTTAAAAAACATCAAGAGCTTTCAAGAACAGCATCTGCTGGAATGTTTAAAGGTGGCTTGGCTGACACAGGAGAAGAGACGAGGCAATTGCACACAGTAGCTCATTTGATGCTTTCAGGGCTTCGAAAAGTTCTTGGGGAGCACGTGCATCAAAGAGGTTCTAATATTAATGGTGAGCGGGTTCGTTTTGATTTTTCGCATGGCGAGAAAATGACGGATGAGGAAAAGAAGGCAGTTGAGAATTATGTAAATGAGGCAATCGAGGCAAAAATTCCTGTTCAAATGAGTGAAATGAGCGTTGACGAAGCGAAAACAAAAGGTGCAGAAGGTGCATTTGAGAATAAATATGGAGATGTGGTTAAAGTTTTTGCAGTTGGTGAGTACTCGACGGAGATTTGTGGAGGACCACATGTTGAAAATACTGCTGATATCAAGGGTAGATTTAAGATTAAAAAAGAACAAAGTTCAAGCAGTGGAGTGCGGAGAATAAAAGCTATTTTAGAGAGATAGGAATTTTTTGAGGATAATTATATATAAAAATATGCAAAAAATAATCACAGACGAAAAGAAGATTGACCAGCTACTTGAACGAGGAGTGGAAAATGTTTTCCCTGACAAGGAAGCTCTAAAGAAAAAGCTCATGAGTGGTGAGCGGATTCGTTTGTATTGTGGTTATGATCCAACTGCCAATTCGCTTCATATTGGAAATGCCATTACAATCAATAAACTTTCTCAGTTTCAGGAGTTGGGACATGAAGTTATTTTTTTGGTTGGAGACTTTACCTGTATGATTGGCGATCCAACCGACAAACTAGCGACTAGGAAAAAGATGACACGAGAAGATGTTTTGGAAAATGCCAAGGACTATCAACTTCAAGCTAGTGGATACCTAGCTTTTGACGGTGAAAATCCAGCTAAAGTAATGTATAACAGTGAGTGGAATGACAAATTGACTTTCAAGGAGCTTATTGAGCTTTCTTCGAACTTCACTGTTCAGCAAATGATTCAACGTGATATGTTTCAAAATCGCTTAAAGGAAGAGAAACCAATTCATTTACATGAATTTTTATACCCTCTAACACAAGGATATGACAGTGTGGCAATGGATGTTGATTTGGAAGTTGGCGGAAATGATCAAATGTTCAATATGCTTGCCGGGCGAACTTTGCAAAAAGCGGTTAATGACAAAGAGAAGTTCGTTCTAACCCTGAAGCTTTTAGCAGATGACAACGGAAAGAAAATGGGTAAGAGCGAAGGAAATGCAGTTTTCTTAAATCAATCACCAGAAGATATGTACGGAAAAGTAATGAGCTGGGAAGATGGAGTGATTGTGCGTGCTCTTGAGCTTTGTACAAAAATTTCAATTTCTGAAATTGAAGAAATCACAGAAGCTTTGAAGGACGATAAAAATAATCCACGAGATCAAAAAATGCGATTAGCTTTTGAATTGGTTAAGATTAATTGTGGTGAAAAAGAAGCACAAAGAGCGCAAGAACATTTTGTGCGTACAATTCAAAAAGGTGAAGCTCCAGAGGATGTTATTGAAATTCAATTAGCGGTTGGAATAAAACTTTTGCAGGTTTTGGTTGACGAAAAAATGGCAGAAAGCGGAGGAGATGCAAAACGAAAAATCAAACAAGGGGGAGTGAAGCTCGATGACATTGTTGTGAATAATTTGCAAAAAGAAATTGCAGCTGAGGACAATGGAAGAATTCTGAAAGTAGGGAAAAGAGACTTTAGAAAGATTTTAGTGAAATAGCACCTCGGGCTTAAGTTTTTCGGAGAAAAAACTTAAAATATAATTAAAAAACTGGCTTAAAATAACAAATAGTTATAGTTCAAATTATGCAAAAAGAAACAATTGAAAAACTTAGAGAAACTGCAACCGGTGAATTAGAAAAAGCGAATTCATTAAATTCCCTTGAAGAGTTGAGGGTGAAATATTTGGGTCGGAAAAGTGAGTTTATCGGAATTTTACGTGGTTTGAAGGACCTAAGTGTTGAAGATAAGAAAGTTATTGGCCCTTTAGCTAATCAGGCTAAGATTGAAATCGAGTCAGGAATTCAAACAAAAATAACTTTTATTGAACAGCAAGAAAATGATGCGAAGGAATGGATTGATGTCACTCTCCCAGGCGAAAAAGAGAGAGTTGGTTCCATGCACGTGATTTCTCAAATTCAAAAGGAAATTGAAGACATTTTTATTTCTATGGGATTTGAAATTGGCGATGGTCCAGAAATTGAAACAGAATGGTATAATTTTACAGCGCTAAATGTTCCAGCCGATCATCCAGCACGGGATATGCAAGATACTTTTTGGCTGAAACAGTCGCAGAAAAACGAAAATAATAAAGAGGAGAAAATTTTACCAAGAACACAGCTTTCTCCGGATCAAATTCATTACATGCAATCACACACGCCTCCATTTAGAGTGATTGTACCAGGGCGGGTATATCGAAATGAATCGACTGATGCAACACACGAACATACCTTTCATCAATTTGAAGCACTAGTTGTGGGGGAGGATATTTCGGTGGCAAACTTTAAGAGTATTGCACAAACATTTTTTTCAAAATTCTTTGGAAAAGAGCTCGAGATTCGTCTTCGACCGGGATACTTTCCTTTTACGGAACCTAGTTTCGAGTTTGATATTTCTTGTACAGTTTGTGGCGGTCAGGGTTGTCGATCTTGTAAAAACACAGGTTGGCTCGAAGTTGGTGGATGCGGAATGGTTAATCAACGTGTTTTTGAGAATGCTGGATATGAAAGAAACAAATGGCAGGGCTTTGCCTGGGGCTTTGGAATGGAAAGATTAGCTATGATGAAATATAAAGTTGACGACATTAGATTGTTTATGAGTGGAGATTTGCGTTTTTTAAGACAGTTTAAATAAAAACTAAAATAAAAAAATGAATCAAGAAAATCTTTCCAAAAGAATTAATCAACCGGAAAATGTCTCTAAAGAGAAAAGCAATCCGGCATTTCATCTTTTTCTCTATTTGGTATCATTTTTGTCACTTAGTTTTTTAGTTGCAGGAATTTTGATTTCAATTCACCAAGCAATTAACAAGTTCATCCCCGATTCATTGGATTCTAGCTATTTTGATAATGATGCGATTAAATTTGGCTTATCTGCACTTATTGTGACGATTCCACTTTATTATGGAATTTTATTTTTATTGAACAGGAAACTTGAAAGAAAAGAAATTCCAGCCGACTCCTTGGTACGAAAAACCATCACATATTTAGCATTAGTTGCTTTCTCAGCAATGGCAATTGGGAGTCTCGTTTCAATTATGTATAGTTATTTTGACGGTGAAATAACAACCAGATTTGTGCTTAAGGCACTTTCTTTTTTGTTTGTTTCCACTTTCTTCTTTGGCTTTTATTTTTGGGAAATCAGACGTTCGGAATTTTTCAAGAGCATGTTTATGAACTTTTTCATAGCTTCTATAGTGATCGCTCTGGCTTCAATGGTTCTGGGATTTTTTGTTATTGATAATCCAACGACAGCTAGGAATAAAAGAATTGACAATGAGCTGATTCAAAATATGAGCGATGCTGGTAGGAAGATCAATTTAGAATTTAAGGGGCAAGATGAATTTAATCAAGGTCTTTCAGTAAGACAATCCCAACGTGATAAAATGATTTTGGAAATGGCTAAGAATGGAAATACTCCAGAAGAAATTGAAAAGGTTGTAAATAAGTTTTATGGGGGAGACATGATCGGAAAGTTGCCAACTAATCAGGAAATGAACGGAAAAATTGATAAGAATGTTGTCTATAAGACAAAAGAGGGAAGTTTCTATGAGTTATGTGGGGATTTTAAAATAGAAAATAAAACAGGTGGCAACAACTGGAATTCAAATGGAGATAAATGGGCTCATCCAGCTGGAAATCATTGTTTTGTATTTGATGCAAAAGACAATGCATACAATAATTATCCAATTCAAATGAAAGTTAATTAGTTTCTAAGATATAATAAATTTAGTTTTAATTATGAAATATTCCTATAAGTGGTTAAAAGAGTTAAGTGGAACAAAGAAGAGTTCTAAAGATTTAATGGAGATGGTTGGACTTAAGGGTTTTGAACTAGAAGGCTCCGAAGAATTTGCAAAGAGATATGACAAATTTATAGTGGGTGAAATTTTAGAATTTCATCAACATCCGAATGCTGATAATTTGAGACTTGTTAGGGTTGGGCTTGGTAAGGAAGAAGAGACCCAAGTTGTCTGTGGTGCTACTAATTTTGAAGTTTGGGATAAAATCCCCGTTGCTCTTATTGGAGCTGTTGTGCCAAAGAGTAAGATGAAGATTGAAAAGGTTAAACTCAGGGATGAATTTTCTGAAGGGATGCTTTGTTCGGAGGATGAACTGGAATTAGGAAAAGACAGTGGAGGGATTATGATTTTAGATGAAAAATTAAAAGTAGGAACGCCAATCGTAGAAGCACTGGAGTTGGATGATGTTATTATCGATTTTGATGTGTTACCAAACCGTGCCCATGATTGCTTGAGTCACATTGGAATGGCACGAGAAATCTCTGTAATGGAGGGATCTAAAATGAACGACGCATACATAAAACTTCCGAATGAAATATCCAGTGACGGAATTGAGATTGATATACAAAATCGAGAAGCTTGCCCAAGGTATATCGGAGCGATTTTGGACAATATAGTTATTGGGCCATCTCCAAGATGGATGCAATTACGCTTAATTGCTAGTGGTATGGAGCCAATAAATAATATTGTTGATATCACGAATTATGTAATGCTCGAAACAGGAAGTCCCTTGCATGCATTTGATTTTAATAACATCGCTAATAGTGATGGTCTAGTGAAAATTATCGTGAGGAATGCAGTAGGTGACGAGAAAATGATGCTATTAGACGGGAAGGAAATTGAGTTAGACGAGAATGATCTTTTAATTACTAATGAAAAGCAAGGCTTGGCGCTGGCTGGAGTAAAGGGAGGACTGGATTCAGGAATTGCTATCGGAACAAATAAAATTGTCTTAGAGGCTGCAAATTTCAAGGGTTTTGACGTGAGGAAAACACGGCAAAGACACGCACTTTCAACTGAAGCGCAAATTCGCTTTGAAAAAGGAATTTCACCAAAACTTGCTGAATATGCAGCAGCAAGAGCGTTGGAACTTTTAGAAGAATATGCAAATGCTAATGTTGTTGCTATTAGCGATGCTGATTTTTCTAGTAACGATTTGCAAAAACAAATCTTTAAATTTGATTACACACGAAGACTCTTAGGGGAACACGTTGCAAATGATAAGATGAGTGAAATTATTTCAAATCTTGGATTTAAGATTGAGAGCGAAGACGAGGAAGGGTTCGAAGCAAGTGTGCCATTTTGGCGCTTGGACATTGAGGGAAGCGCTGATTTAGTTGAAGAGGTTGGAAGAATTGTTGGTTATGGCAATATTAAAGAGGTTCCAATTATTGAAAATATTGCGCCAGCAAACATCAATAAGTCACGAGTATTTGAATGGGAGTTAATCAGACAAATGAATGGACTTGGATTTGATGAGGCTAGACTTTATTCTTTTTATAGCAAAAAAGACGCAGAAAACTGTGGAATTGATACCGATCATTTTGAAATAGAGAATCCCTTAAGTGAAGAACTGTCCTTGATGAGAATCTCTCTTGTCCCTAATTTGCTTAGGAGTGCAAGTGAAAATGCAAAATATCTTGCTGATTTTTCGATTTTTGAATTGGGAAGAGAATATCTTAAAAAAGGAGAAGAAAGAGTGGAGCGGAGGAAAATTTCAGGTGTTTATTTTAATATTGCGAAAAAAGATACTGAACTTTTCTATGTCTTAAAAGGTAAGGTGGCAGCATTATTACAGAAAAACATTGATGGAAAAATTGAGTTTATTGTCCCTTTAAACTGGAGTAATGGAATTTACCATCAAACAAGGACTGCGGAGATTATTGTTAATGGTGATAAAGTTGGAATCTTGGGGCAGGTTAACAAGGCTGTAGCTAGGAAGTTTAGTATCAAGAAGCCCGTTGTTGTTTTTGAGATTGATATTGAGAAAATTGCACTGGCAGTGAATAGCGAAAAGATTTTTCAGCAAATTGAAAAATTCCCAGTAGTTCTTCGTGATTTATCAATGTTTATTGACTCAAAGAGACAATCATCTGAAATTGTGAAGATAATTGAAATAGCTTCAGGCGAAAGCTTGAAGGAGATTGAATTATTTGATGTTTACGATGACAAGGATAATAATAGAAAGTCTTTAGCGTTTCATTTAGCGTTTAGCAAGAAAAATGCTACACTTGAAAGTGAAGAAGTCGACATTGTGATGAATAAAATTATCTTAGCCCTTGAAAAAGAAAAAGTTCAAGTTAGAAAGAAAGAAGAACAAAGTTAAAAGTAATTTCTTAAAAAAGACAGCTAGGGGTTCTGCTAAATTTGCAATTAATTGTCATTTGAGAAAATTCTCTAATATGAAAAATAAAAAAAGAAAACACGAAAAAGATTCCTATAACACCATTGAAGAGGCTGTAGCGGCTATCTTCCTTAATAAAAAAGATCGAAAAAGAATGTTTTCAGTTCTTTTTTCGCTGTCTTTGGTTGGAGCTTTGATCGTTCTGACTGGGACACACTTTCTCTTGAAACAGCAAGCGGTGATAGATCAGAATAGCGATATTGATTGGAAGAACCAGCATACATTTGCTAGGCAGTTGAAGGGTAAAACAGAGCTGATCGGTGATGATGAAAGTCAGGAAAAAAATCAAAGCAGTGAGGTGGATAAAGAGGAATACATTCAAAACAGTTTTAAGAATGATACATTAGAGGTATTTTTCTTAGGAGATTTAATGCTCGATCGTTACAATAGGGAGCTAATGGAACGAAAGGGAGACGGATGGATGACAGAAAGAGTCCGACATTTATTTTTGGAGAAGGACTTAAATGTTGCAAACTTGGAAGGTCCAGTAACAACGGATCAATCTGTTTCTGTGGGATCCGAGGAAGGTGTGAAGAATAACTTTATTTTTACATTTGACCCAGACGGAACTAGAAACTTTCTTCAAGATAACAAAATTAATCTTGTTAATTTAGGAAATAATCATATTTTGAATTTTGGTAAAAAAGGCTTCACTCAGACGAAAAAATTCCTATCTCAAAATAACTTTGGATATTTTGGAGATATCAGTGGTGAAGACGATATTTTTATTGAAAAAAATATCAATGGAATAAAAGTCGCCTTTATTAGTTATAATCAATTCAGTGGAAATGGTTTCGATGAAATTAAAAGAAAGGTAGAGGATTTGGAAAAACTAAATGATCTGACTATTGTCTATGCTCATTGGGGGAGTGAATATGAGCTAGAGGAGAATAAGCAGCAAAGAGAAGAAGCCCATGAATTTATTGATGCAGGAGCTGACCTTATCATTGGCTCTCATCCACATGTAGTTCAGCCCGTTGAAATGTATAATAAAAGGGCCATTTTTTATTCTTTAGGCAATTTTATTTTCGATCAATATTTTTCAGAAGATACGATGGTTGGATTGGGAGTGAATGTTTCTATAGCAAAAACTAAAGAGCTGGATTTCACTCTTACCCCATTGCAATTGCAAAGAAATGGACAAGTTGATTTTGCAACCGATGAGCAAGAGAATAAACTATTGAATAGAATTTTAAAGTCCAAAGAGACTAGAGCTGAAATGTCTTTGTAACCCTTGTTTTTATAGCCAGAAAATCGATGACTACAGAATTTTCTGGGCCATTTTTTTTATAGCAACTCTTATTTTTGATAAAAAAAGGTCTTCGCCAGGAGGATTTCCGGCGAAGACCAGGTTCGGGACTTCAGATGATGATTGGTTGTATTGTGTTTGGTGGTTTGTTTTTAAATCCGCCGACCCAAGCTGGCTCCAGTCTAGGCTGCGGCGATCTGGATGGTTTCAAACCCAAAGGCGTAGGCGATGGTAGCAACAATTTCGGCAGGTGCCAACCCTCTTTTTTTACCGGTGCTCACTGCGCCAGGTTCATTATCCCTTGTCGTCTGCAAAAGCAAGATACTGTCTACCATGATGACTGTCATAAGGTTTGCGTTGTCAGTCATGGAAAAGTTCGCGACAAAATCATTGGTGGAATTCGTAGCTCCAGCCTCTGGAATGTCCACGGCCTGTGCATCGGCAACTGTTGTCATCAGCGTATTTAAAGAAGAGTCACTTCCGGATAGAGTGGGATTCGTAAGCCCAGCCCCAACACCGGCAGAGTCAATGGTAAACATAACAGGCGTGTATGCTTTTGCATCCATTTCATCAATGGAGGACGCGATAGCAACACTAAATGAAGTGATCAGGAAAACAAGTGCGATACCAAGAGGCATCAGGAATTTGCCAAGCTTTTTCATGGGCAAAACCTCCTTTGTTTTCTGTGCGGTTAACATTTTTTGAAAATACGATTGCCAAAAAAATACATCATCTCTGAAAAGAACCATTTCTATATAAGCATATTTTTTATTACGCTGTCAAGAAAGTGGCTATTTAAAAAAAGAGGCACTCCCGTCGTGATATTTTCGACAAGAGTGCCAACGGTTCTTCGTGACAGTTTCCATTGCGAACCCATGTTCGCTTTTAATATACTTATTCCACTTTACAGTTCAACGTACTATTTTGCTTCAGATCAGATGTCAATGATCTTGGGCTTTTTTGGACAAATCCAGGCTTCAGACTCACTTTCAGGATCCATTTCAGAATTACCAGGTTCTTGAAGAAAAAGTTTTCTAACTTGGAATCGTCCCAGATTCACCTCATCTGCTTCAATGACCAAATCTGCATTGCGGATCAAACCAGACCACATCGGCTCACTCAAATCATTTTCATCTACAACGCTGTTTACTGTCGAGGTATTTGCCCCATCATTCAACAGGTCGTGTGCAGAAATAGCTTTTGAATCACCAAAAACTTGTTGTGGTTTGGAGTTGGTGTTACCAACGGAACTAAAATAAAACAGTGTGACTACAATGGCCACGATTAGAGTTATTTTCAAGGTTGTACTCCTTTCCCTTACTAAAGGGTCTTAAACCGCCAAATGTGAAGAACCGTTAGATTAATTTAAGCATTACTCTTTGATTTTGTCAATAGTTTATAAAAAAGAAGGATACTATATAATTAGAAGAGTGAGTTTAAGATGTTTAAAAGTCAAAAGGATGGATTTGCCAAAAATTATTGTTGAGAAGGAACTTGCAGAAAAAGGAGTGAAGATTGTACTTGGAGTTGATGAGGTAGGTAGGGGCCCGTTAGCAGGACCAGTTGTTGCTGCTGCAGCTTGGGTCAACCCTTTGTTTTTGGAGAAAGATTTTGAGAAAAGAAACTTAGTCCGTGATAGTAAGAAATTGAGTGAAAAACAAAGAGCTGAAATTTGTGAATATATCCTAAAGAGTGACGATTTCGTGATAGGGATTGGAGAGGTATCTCACAGAACAGTTGATAAAATCAACATATTAAATGCTTCATTACTCGCAATGAAGATTGCAGTTGAAGACGTGATGGAAAAATTTGACCAAACAAATCACTTTTCAAAGCAGACTGAAAATCTAAAGAGCTGTTTATTGGTAGATGGGAATCGTGAAATTCCTAAAATGAAAATGAAGCAAAGATTGTTTTCGAAAGGTGACGCTAGAATTTTTTCAATCGCTGCAGCCTCTATTTGCGCTAAAGTTTATCGCGATGAATTGATGCAAGAGTATCACAAAAAATGGCCTCGTTTTGGTTTTGATACCCACAAGGGGTATGGAACTAAAAAACATATGGATGCTTTGCAAAAAGTTGGTCTGTGTCAAATCCATAGAAAAAGCTTTGGTCCAGTGAAAGATCTACTAACAGAGGCCCTGAAGCCTTAAAAGGTAATAAAAAAACACTAAAAAGTGTTTTGTGTGCCTCGGGAGAGAATCGAACTCTCACAGTATCACTACTACACGATTTTGAGTCGTGCGCGTCTACCAATTCCGCCACCGAGGCATTGCAATCTAAACCTAATAATATACAAGCAGAGTGATTCTGTCAATTCTCCTAAAAGGTAAGTTTCTAGTATTGCAAAAAGCATTTCTTTGTGTTATTGTGGGTGCAGTCCAAAAGTGACTTTTGGGCATTCTTAGTTATTATGGATAAAAAGTTTAAGTTAAAGTAATGGCAGTACCAAAGCAAAGGCATAACAGAAGTCGAACACGAAGAAGACGAGGCGGACATGACAAACAAAAAGCTATTTCTTTTGTTAAATGTTCTAATTGTGAAAAGGAGATCGAAGCACACAAGCTTTGCCCTTTTTGTGGTTCATTTAAAGGCAGAGAGGTTGTAAATATGACAGCCAAAGTAAAAAAAGTCGAAAAGAGCGATAAATAAAACTTTTTTTCTTGTTTCTTTTAAAATTTTATATTTGCGTTAACACAAATCAACTATGGGGAGCAGACATCTTTCACGTTCAATAGCAATGCAAAGTCTTTATGAATGGGACTTTAACAATGTTTCCGACAAGGGAATGGAGGCAATTTTGCGAAATAACCTTAAAGAATTTGGTTCAAATGTAGACGACGACAGCTTCACCAGGAAGCTTGTTTTTGGAATTTTAGAAAAGAGGGAAATAATTGATCCTATTATTGAAAAGTGTGCACCGGAATGGCCTCTTGCTCAAATTACAATTGTTGATCGAAATGTTTTACGTCTAGGAATTTATGAGTTGATGTTTGGGAGCTATGATGAGGCTCCACCGAAAGTTGCTATCAATGAAGCAATTGAACTTGCGAAAGCCTTTGGCGGTGAAAGTAGTGGAAGATTTGTAAATGGAGTTCTAGGAACTGTTTATCGCGAAATGGGAGAGCCTATGAAGGAGGATTCAACTGAAGATGGGAAGATACGTCGAGAAAAAGTTTTGGGCGTAGAAACAGACGACCCAAAGAAGAAGGCTACCAAAAAAACAAAAAAAGCTGTTGTCCAAGAAGAGAAAAAGGCAAAAAAAGAAAAGAAGGATGATGGAAAAAAGGCGAAGAAGGTTGTGAAAAAAGTTAAGAAAGAAGAAAAGAGGATTGATGCTAGTGATAAAGAATAAATAGTTTAGCACAAGAACAAAAAGGAAATGTTTAATCTTTAAAATAGCACTAAAACGGAAGGTATGAAATTTTTCATGGTTTCCATTTGAGGGCTTATAAACAATTGAAAAATGGAAAAAATTAAGAAACTTGCGAAAAAAATAGAAATAGAATTTGATAATATAGAGCTTCTGCAGGAAGCAATGACTCATCGTTCATATCTCAATGAACACAAAGACTACAAGTTTGATCAAAATGAGAGGATGGAGTTCTTGGGTGACGCAGTCTTAGAGTTGATAGTCACAGAGCATTTATATTTGAATTATGGAAATCCAGAAGGGGAGCTTACTAATTGGAGAGCATCTTTGGTAAAAGGAGAAATGCTTGCTTTTGTTGGTGATGAAATTGGAATCGAAAAATATCTATTGATGTCAAAAGGAGAAAAACGAGACACAGGGAAAGCCAGGCAATATATTCTAGCAAATGCAATGGAGGCAATTATTGGAGCTATTTATCTTGATAAGAGTCAGGGGTATGATAGTGCTAAAAGGTTTATTGAAAAATGGATCATCGTTAAATTGCCAGAAATTCTTAAAACAAAAAGCTACTTGGACCCAAAGAGTTATTTTCAAGAGAAAGCCCAAGAATTTGAGCAGACCACTCCTCACTATGAAGTTTTGGAAGAATGGGGCCCTGATCATGAAAAAATCTTTTTGATGGGAGTGTTTTTGGGAGATGAAAAAGTGGCAGAGGGGAAGGGTGACTCTAAACAAGAAGCTCAACGAACTGCTGCAGAAAAAGGACTTGAAGCAAAAAATTGGAAATAATAGTTTGAAAATCAAAACCCAATAGTTTATTTCGAAAGGAAAAAGGGATTGTCTTGAAATTAAGACAATCCCTTTTTAGTATCCAGATAGGGTCTTTTACGCAAAGCTTTTCCTTGCTTTGTAGGGGCAGTTATGACATTTACTGCCAAGGGATCCTTTGATTGCAAGTTTTCTTTTTTCGATGCAATTCGGACTTCCTGGTTCATGAGGGCAGTCCTGTGGTTTTCCATTTGCCATAATGGACTTCATAAATAAAATCCTCCTTGTTTCCTAGTTTGTTTCTTATTGGGACAGTTGTGACATAAACTATCTTGTAGTTTCATTGCCTGTCGTTGTCTGTTTGTGCAAGCTTTGCCATCTAACTTTAGGCAACACCTTCGAATCTTTATTTTTTGACCACGAAGGCGGTTTATTACATTGTGGACAGGGAAAACTGGTGTGACTTTCATTTTGAATCCTTTGTAAAAGATTTTTGAGGAACTTTTTATTTATTAGATTATAGCACGTTTTTTATTAAATGTAAAGGGTTGAGAATACAATTATTTCATTCAATGGAAAAAGATTATTTTCCGTTGTTAAGAGAGGTTTATTGTAGTATAATGCAAGAGTATCAATGAAATTTTGTCTTGTTTGCACAAAATTTTGTTTTATTGAAAATAAGGAATAAAAAGAAAGAGAAAAAAATGTTTTTAAAAAAGCTTGAAATTATTGGCTTCAAATCGTTTGCCAAAAAGACTTCTTTGGATTTTTCTCAAACAGGGATTTTGAATGGTGAGAAAAAAATTGGAATCTCTGCGATTGTCGGTCCCAATGGAAGCGGCAAATCGAATATTGCAGATGCTCTGCGTTGGGCAATGGGAGAACAATCCATGAAATATTTGCGAGGAAAAAAGACCGAGGACATTATCTTTGCAGGAAGCGGAAAAAAAGCGAAATTAGGGAGTGCACAAGTTTCGATTTATTTGGATAATTCTAAGAAACAAATTCCGCTAGAATTTGATGAGGTTGTTATCACTAGAAAAGTATACCGAAATGGTGAAAGTGAATATTTAGTAAATGGTGCCAAAACGAGATTGATTGATATTGTTGATTTGTTAGCAAGGGCAGGTATTGGACAGCGTAGTTATTGTATTGTGAACCAAGGAATGGCTGATCAGATTTTGAATGCAACTCCAATTGAAAGACGAGCGATGCTTGAGGAAGCGGCTGGTGTAAAGGAGTTTCAAGTTAAAAAACAGCGAGGACAAAGAAAGTTAGTGAGTACAAAAAACAATCTAGATAGAGTGGAAGGACTTTTGCTCGAAATTGAACCGCATCTTAGATTATTGAAACGACAAAGTACAAGAGCTCAAAAAGGAGAGATTTATCGAAATCAATTAAGAGAAAAACAACATTCTTTGTATGGTTTTTTGTGGCACGGACTTTTTGATTCTGTGAAAAAAGCTCAAGATATAAAAAGTGTAACTGAACATGAAGTTGCAGAATTGCAAAAAGAAGTTAGTAATATTGCGGATGAATCACAGAAGGAGTCTAAGAATAAAATTTCTTTACAAGGAGAGATAAACGAATTGGAAACAACACAAAGAGAGGTAAATCAAGAACTCAATATTCTTGAGAGAAAACTGATTATTGCTGAGGGCAAGTTAGCTTTGGAAAAGGAAAGAGCGAGAGATATTCGTCTCGTAGAAGTTATTCCGATGGGAGTCAAGGTTATTAAAACAAGACTCTCTGAAATTAAAAATCAGCAGGAAAAACTAATTAAGCGAATTGAAGGTGTTGATGATTTGAAACAAATTCAAGAAATCAAAGAATATGCACGAGCAATCTCAATGGAAATGTATGACTTATATGAAGCTGTTGTGAGAGGAAAGATGGAGAAGAAAAAGCCACGAGAGGAAATACAGAAGCAAAAATCCATCAATTTAAAAAAAGCTCATTTCATCATGGAGGAAATAAAGGAGCTGAAAACCCAAAAGGCTAGTGCGGAAGAGAACCTTAGAGGGAAACAAAAAATAATCACCGAGCTTATCGGGAAAGATCAAAAAGAAAGAGGACTATCAATAGAATTAGAAGACAAGCTTAGGCGTGCTAGATTTGAATTAGATAGGAAAAAGGATCTTTTGAATGAAGCTAGAATTGAGCTTGCAAAAAATGAGGTAAAAGAAGAGGATCTAAGCGCTAGAATCAGATCAGAAATGCGTATTAGTCCGGAGAAGCTTGAATATAATAAGGAGTCTATCGATATTGCAAAATGTGACAAAGATATCAACCGATTGAAATTTCAGTTAGAACAGATTGGGGGAATTGATGAAGCGATTATTGAAGAATATAAAGAGACTGATAAAAGATATAATTTCTTGTCAAAAGAATCTCAAGATCTACATGAAGCGATGAAGCGATTAAAAAAGGTTATTCGAGAAATGGATTTAAAAATAAAAGATGAATTTGAGGAAGCTTTTGTTTTTATCAATAAAGAGTTTGCAAAATACTTTAAAATTATCTTTAATGGTGGAAAAGCAAAGCTTGAAAAAATTGAAATTACGAAAATAAAACGTTCTTCACAAGAAAAGGAAAATAAGGAAAACTATACAGAAAACAGCTCTTTCGAAGCTGAGGAAGAGAAGGAGGATAAACAAATTGGAATTGAAATTTTCGCTGAACCAGCAGGAAAGAAAATAACAAATCTCGGCATGCTTTCTGGCGGTGAAAGAACTTTAACCTCAATAGCAATGCTCTTTGCAATTATTTCATATAATCCACCTCCATTTGCGTTCTTGGATGAGATTGAGGCTGCTCTTGATGAGGCTAATTCAAAGAGGTTTAGCAAAATCCTCAATGAGCTTTCAGGAAAAACTCAGTTTGTACTTATTTCGCATAATCGGCAAACAATGAGAGAAGCAGCATTGCTTTATGGTGTCACAATGGGAGATGACGGGATTTCGAAGTTATTATCAGTTAAATTGGACCAAGTGGGGCTTGCTGGAGAGATAAAAAAGAATTAACAGATTTAAATTTTCGAAAATGAAAAAACATAAAGAAGGCGAGGGTATAGAGACAAGAGAATATGCTGGTTTTTTATTTAGACTTGCTGCTTTTGCTATTGATTTTTTGGTATTAGTTTTAATTTCAGTTGCTACAGCTATTGTTTTCACAATCGTTATAAATCTTGCGAGAATTAATTTCGACATAGAAGTCATTTCTAGTTTTGTTGGTTTTTTGATTAATGCTGGATATTATGTGTTTATGACTTATCGATATGAAGCAACGTTCGGGAAGAAACTTTTTGGTCTTAGAGTAAAAAGTCATGATGATGAGGGGTTGGATATCGGAACAGTAATTGTTCGTGAAGTGGCTGGTAAATTTCTCTCAATAATGTCTTTCGGCCTGGGCTATCTTTGGATTTTCTTTGATAATAAAAAACAAGGGCTTCATGACAAGCTTGCAAAAACAGTTGTTTTAGTTGATAAAGGAAGCAATGTCGCAAAATGGAAAGCCTTTCTTGTTGCGGGAGTTTTTTCAGTTTTCTTCATATGGTTCTCGGTTTGGATCACACTAGGAGTATTAGATGAGGATTTTCAAGATGGAATAAATCGAGGAAACGTAGTTTTACTTGTCAAAAGAACTCTAGTTTCTGCAAAATTGTGTGTTTCTGAAGGGAATAATATTATGAATCCAAAAAGCAATCAAAATGGCGGTGGAGATATTTGTGACGAAGCAATTGGGATGAAATGGCCAAGTTTAGGTGGAGGCTATGAATATGGGGAGATTAATAACAGTTATATTTTCATAAATAAAGCGGAAATTCCAGATACTAAATGTGAAATTATGAGTGGAGAGTGTAATTTGGAGTAAGTATGGTAATTAAGGAGTAGTTATAAATATGTCTGTTTGAAGAAATCAAAAAATCTGATAGAATGTTATTATATTTTTAGTTATTAAAACTAGAATTAAGAATATGTGGAAAAGCTTTTCTTTTTGGAATTTACATATAGGCAATAGCCTTGTAAGAATGAGGATTATAAAAGGATTTTTAATGCTTATTATAATCAGTCTTTTTGTGATTAAGATGAAGTATGATCTTAATAAGGCAGAACAAATGTGTGAAGGTCCGGATTGTGTGGAAATTAACATTTCTTTTTTGGCACCCCCCGACTATATAAAAGGTGTTGATAAGCGAAAATATCAGTGGGTCGAGATTTATAAAAAAGATTCCAAGAAAGTTCTTTATAAAAGATATTTCGATAATCAAAATAGGATAATTTTTTTGGTTGAGAAGGGCGAATATTATATAAAGAGTGATAATAAAGACCAAGAAATAAAAGAAATTTCGGTCAAGGGTAAAAAAGAGCTAATTCTGCAATAATAGATAGTAAAAAAATAACAAGGAATGAAAATCGAAAAGTTTAGAGAGGAAATAGAACTTGAACACAGAGTTTTAATTGGAGAAAGGGAGTTTGAAATATTGGAAATTGTACATTTCCAATTAGATGACGGAACTGTTTATACAAAATTGTTTTTGGAGGACGGATATGTCCTAGCTGATGATGCAGAGCAGGATGTTTATATTCTTGTTGAAGACGTTAAAACTGACTTCATCAAACCTTTTCCGGAACTTCTAGAATTTGACTCAAAGCGATTCACCTTTCAGTACAGTGCGAATGCAAAGGCAATTGAGGTTTCAGGAGAAGAGATTTTTGCCAAAGGTGATATGGAGAAATTTTGGGATTATGAATCCAGGGATGGGAGTTATTTAAGTTTGGGAATTGTAGGGAAGACAGGAAAGAGAATGGATTTGTGTGGAAGAATTGTTCAAGAAGACGAACTGGAATTAGTTTAGATTTTTTAAAATTTCGAAATGGAAAAAGCTAAAATTTATATTATCGGGACACCGATTGGAAACTTAAGTGACGTCACTTTTCGTGCGATTGAAACTTTAAGTGAAGTTGATTTAATTTTATGTGAAGACACTAGAGTGACAGCAAGGCTTCTTAATCGATATGAGATCAAGAAACCGCTTCTATCTTATCATCAGCAAAGTGGTTTAAGTAAAGTGGATAAGATTATTGACCTCCTAAGGGAAGGGAAAAAGTTGGCGCTTGTGACAGATGCAGGGACCCCCGGAATATCTGATCCAGGGAATGAACTTGTTGCAAAGATACTGGAAGAATTTAAAGAGGATGTTTGTGTTATCCCAATTCCTGGTGTCTCAGCTATTACAGCCCTTGCTTCGGTTGCTGGGATTGATTTGTCAAAATTTGTTTTTTTAGGATTCATTCCCAACAAAAAAGGAAGGCAGACTTTCTTGAAAAAAGCAATTAATGCTTGCTTCCCGGTACTTTATTATGACTCACCTTATCGTTTTATGAAGAATCTAAAACTTTGCAAAGAACTTTGTGAAGAACTAGGGGTTCACAAGAGGATGATTGTAGGAAGGGAGTTAACTAAAATTTTCGAAGAAATTGTCCGGGGTGATTTAGATGAAATTGAAGAATATTTTTTGAGTAAGGACGGCAAAATCAAGGGTGAATTTGTTGTGATTTTATATTAGAAAATAGCGGTTGATTTTTGTTGATTTTTGCGATAGAATGGGGATAAATAATAAGTTGGAAATTTATATGAAAATAATTCAAAAACGAAATAAGTTCTTTGTACTATCGGCTATACTTATGATTGTAAGTTTTGCTTTGATTTCTACCTGGGGACTGAAGTTGGGAATGGACTTTGTTGGTGGGACCAAACTAACCTTGAAGTACGAGGAAGGTGTTCCGACCAATGATGAGATCAGTGAGCAATTAAAAGAGCTTGAACTTGGAAGTTTAACAATTCAAAGTTCAGAGGAGAACACAGTGTTTGTTAGATTTGTAACAGGAGAGAATGATGAAGAGGTTCTGAACAGTGTTCAGGAGAAGCTGAAGGGTGCTCGAGAGGACTTATTGGTTGAAGAAGTCTCATATATAAGCTCAACAGTTTCTGGGGAATTGAAATCTAGAGCCCTAACGGCAATTATTTTTGCAGTAGTGGGGATCGCCTTGTATGTAGCTTGGGCGTTTAGAAAAGTTTCTCATCCAGTTGAAAGTTGGAAATACGGGATTGCTGCTGTTGTTGCTCTTGCGCATGATACTTTGCTTACAGTGGGACTCTTTTCTGTCCTAGGACACTTTTATGGCATTGAAGTTAATATTCCATTTGTAGCAGCTCTTTTGACGATCCTAGGGTACAGTGTTAACGATACGATAGTTGTTTTTGACAGAGTTCGGGAGAATTTGAATAAATCTGGAGCAAAAGATGACTTTGAAGAAACAGTGAACACCTCAATTAACGAATCATTGACCAGGTCAATCAACACTTCTTTGACCGTGGTTGTTGTTCTTACAGCAATTATTTTATTTGGCGGAGAAAGTATTCAGTCATTTTCAATCGCACTTCTAGTTGGAATTGTCCTTGGAACATATTCATCAATCTTTATCGCCAGCGCACTGATTGTTGAAATTTGGAAAAAAAGGAATTAAAAGAAGAAAAGCTGAAATAAAAGATAAGAAAAAAAATTGAAAATTGCGATAGTTCACGACTATTTGGTTCAGTACGGGGGAGCGGAAAGGGTTCTTGAAGCGATTTGTGAGATTTGGCCCCAGGCACCCATCTATACACTGTTACATGACAGTGATCTTGTGCATAATAAATTTGATGACAAGGTGATCAGAACTTCTTTTTTGCAAAAAGTTCCTTTTGCTAAAAAGAACCATAGGATTTTCCCACCACTTATGATGCTTGGAATTGAACAGTTTAATCTTGACTATTATGACGTTGTTCTATCTGATTCTTCTAGCTTCGCCAAAAACTTAATCACCAATTCTGACACATTACATATTACATATTGTCACACACCAATGCGTTATGGATGGGATGATTGTCAATATTATACTCAAGAATTTAGTTTTCCAGGAATTGTTAAGAAAGTCGTTCCACCTCTCATGAACTACATTAGATTGTGGGATTTTTTTGGCTCATATGGAGTGGATTCTTTTATTGCCAATTCTAATTTTGTTGCGACAAGAATTAAAAAATATTATCATCGAGACTCATACGTAATCAATCCTCCTGTGAATGTTGACGATTTTCATATCTGCAAAAAGGAGGAACTAGGTGATTATTTTTTGATGGTTGGCAGAATGATGAAGTACAAGAAGATGGATCTTGTGATTGAAGCTTTTAATGAAATGAAATTGCCCCTCAAAATTGTCGGGCGTGGAATGGAGAAGGAATATCTAAGTGAAATAGCAGGGCCAACAGTTGAGTTTATGGGAAGAGTCTCAGACGAAGAATTGCGCGATATTTATGCTAAGGCGCAAGCATTTATCTTCCCCCAAGAAGAGGATTTTGGGATTGTTGCGATTGAGGCACTAGCTTCTGGAAGACCATTGATTGCTTTTAAAGGAGGGGATGTAGTGGAGCATATCCAAGAGGGGAAAACAGGTGTTTTCTTTAAGCAGCAAACTAAAAAGAAAGTGATAGCCGCTGTCAGAAAATTTCAATCCATTGATTTCGATGGAGAATTCATTCGTTCGACTTCATTGAAATTTGAAAAAGAGAATTTCCAGAAAAAAATTAAGGATTTTATTGAAAGTAAGAGAGAAGATTTTGTTAAGGAAAAAGAGTTTGTTAATAATAAAAATATTAAATAAAAAACAGATGAAGACGTTAAAAGGACTTGACTTGAAAGATAAGAGAGTTGTGTTAAGAGCTGAATTTAATGTGCCTACGAGCCAAGGTAAAATTGATGATGACACCAGGATTAAGAAGGCTGTCTTAACAATTAATCATATATTATCTCAAGAAACAAAAGCTTTGCTGGTTATCGCTCATATAGGGAGACCAGGGGGAAAAAGAGATGAAGAATTTTCAAATAAAATAGTTCAAGGCAGATTGCAGGAACTAACCAAAAGAGAAGTTGAAATAATCGAAGATGTTGGTGAAATTGATGCTGTGCTAAAGAGTGCTGATAGTAATAAAATTTATTTGTTGGAAAATATCCGTTTTTGGGAAGAGGAGGAAGGTGGTGATGAAGCTTTCGGAAAAAAAATCGGAGAACCCTTCGATGTGTATGTAAACGATTGTTTTTCAACAAGCCATAGAGCACACGCTTCTTTTGTTTGTGTTCCTAAATATACACGGGAAAAATGTATGGGGCTGCTTTTCGAAGAAGAGTATTCAAATTTAAGCAAGGTTAAAAATGATCCAGAACACCCGGCCGTGATGGTTATTGGTGGTGCAAAAATTGCTACAAAATTGCCTGTTATTGAGAATATGATTCGAATCTATGATAAAGTTTTAGTTGGTGGAAGAATCGCCAATGAAGCGCTCGATGAAAAACTTGATCTTGGTGAAAAAGTTCTATTGCCAACAGACTTCAATCCGAAAGGAAAGGAAGATGAGCGGTTGGATATTGGTGATGAAACAATTAAGGAATATATCAAAGAAGTTGAGAATGCCAAGACGATTGTTTGGAATGGTCCACTTGGAAAATTTGAGGATGAGGAAGCATCAGAAGGAACAAAATTGGTTTGTCGAGCGATCGCCCAAAATGAAGAGGCACTGCAAGTGATTGGTGGTGGAGAGACGTTAGAAGCTGTCAGTGAATTTAGTGATTTTTCACACTTTGATTATGTCTCAATGAGCGGAGGGGCAATGCTCGAATATCTTTCGGGAAAAACCTTGCCTGGAATTGAAGCTCTGGAGGATCGCGAAGAGTAAATCCCCTATGATTGACACTATTTTGCGGTCTGATAGAATTTAACCAACTTCTTTTTTTGAATGAAAATATTCTGAAATAATTAAATGCAAAATCAAAACGCAACACATGTTATTTTTGATGTGAGTTTTGAGCACTTTCCGATTGAACTAGAAAGTGCTGATTTTTGGAAGAAATTGGGCAAAAAAGCCCTAGAGAAAGGTAATTTCTCTGTAATGGGCGGTGCAATGCATAAATTCGACCCAGCCGGAATGTCTGGCTTTTGGCTCTTATGTGAATCACATCTTTCTTTTCATACTTGGCCAGAAGAAAGACGAGTTTTTATCGATCTTTTTTCTTGTGGTGATGAGAACCGAACAAAAAAAACCATTGATGAGTTAATAAGGGGATTTGAGAGAATAAATGGAGTAGTTGAGAGGAGGAATGATTTGAAAAGAGGATATGTTTATGAAAGTGAAGAGTAGTTTTAACTAAAACTGTTTATTGCGAGAACTTTTTAACTGCTAGACACTTGAAAAAACAAAAAAAAGGTTGTATTATGTAGAAGTTTTCTTAAACAGTGTCAATATTTGAAAATTGGGGAATCGCCAAGTGGTAAGGCACTGGTTTCTGGTACCAGTATCGGGGGTTCGAATCCCTCTTCCCCAACAAATAATAATAAAACACCCTTTAATGAGGGTGTTTTATTATTATCCTTGTTTGGAAATGAATTCGAACGGACAGCAGCAAGCGGAGCGAGCGCCGATGGATGCGATAGCATTCAGCGCTGTCCTGGACAACGAAGGCGAAACGAAGTGGAGACGAGGCGAGAGAATCGTATGAAACTGAGAGATTGCTAATAGAAAGATGATATCTTCCCCAACAAAAAAATAAATAGAACGTACTATAGAACGTTCTATAGTACGTTCTATTTTGTTCTATCTCGAGAAGAATTTAAGTGGATATCAATGACAAGTGATGTAAGAGTTTCCAGTCTAGCTAATAAAAAGCATTATTACCGAGACAATTTTTGAAAGCCCTTGACTTTTCTCTCTAATAAGTGTATAAATAATCATCAGTAAGATTACTCTTTCTCTTTCCTTGCATACAAGAACATGTAAGCCCAAAAGAATAGATGTTCGGTCGGCTTGCTTATTTAAATCAACACAAGGAAAATATCATGGCAAAAAAACTATACGTAGGTGGAATTTCATATGACACTACTACAGATGCTCTTAAAGAGTTGTTTGCACAGGCTGGAACAGTTGACGATGTGGTAATTATCACAGACAGAATGACTGGTCAGTCAAAAGGATTTGGTTTCATTGAAATGGGATCAGATGAAGACGCTACAGCTGCTATTGAAATGTTCGACGGAAAAGAAATTGACGGTCGATCAGTAACAGTAAACGAGGCTCGTCCTCGAGAAGAACGTCCTCGAAATGGTGGCGGACGATACTAATTTTTAGTATTTTCGAAACTTAAAAAAAATCCCCTTCGGGGGATTTTTTTGTTGGGTGAAAAATAAAAGATCACTGGCTGTGACCAGTGATCTTTTATTGACTTAGAGGTAAGTTTTTACTTAACCAAGCATTTTATTTGAGAAGATAGAAATTCGTATGCGCCATCAACTTCAGTTGTTTTTGAGCTAAGACCTGGGAATCGATTGATTTCCATAAGGTAGGGTTTCTTTGTTTTTTTGTCTATAATTATATCTGAACGTGACCACTCTAATCCAATCGCTTTGCTGGTTTTTAGGGCCATTTGTTTAATTTTAGTCGGAATGTTCACAGGATCAATAAATACTTCTTCTGCGCCATTGCAAGTGTTATTTCTGAACTCACCTTCAGAAGGGTAGCTTTTTTCTCCCGACACTACTTTTCCATTCACAACCATGATGCCCCAATCATAATCATTCGGGACATATCTTTGCAGTAGATATTTTTTATATTTAGGTAATTTCTTCATTTCTTCAAGTAACTCCTCCTTTGTATTAACGAGTACGGAATGCGCCCCTCTTGAGCCTTTTGTGTCCTTTATAACTAAAGGATAACCACATACTTCTTCAATTTGAAAAAGGTTTTTTTGAAGATCCTTATTTCCCATAAACAGAGTATCAGGAACATCAATACTGTTTAGAGCAAAAATCATATGATCAGTTACTTTAGATGTACCTTTTTCTACGTAGGTACAAGGAGTACCAGAGTCTTTTAGATAAAGTTTAATAGCATAGGCAAGATCGCGAGAAGTCCACGAGGAAGAAAGCCAAACGAAAGAAAAATCCTTTAAGTCTACGCCTTTATGCAAAATTGCAAGATGTTCATTTTGGAAGATAAATTCCAGATCTTTGAATGCTCCTTCTGTTAGTTCAACAGCAAAGGGAAATTTTTTTGCTACTTGCTCTATATTTGCAACTGCTGGCAATACTAGTAATTTCAATTTTTTTTCTTTCATAATAAATAGTGTTTTTTAATAAAAAAAGCCTTATTTGGCTTAACTATCCACAATTTTCATGATTGAAATGGACTAATACTCCTTCCACAAAATGCTTCAAATAAGATGTTGATTCTTAATTATATACTTTATTTTGAATTTTGTAAAGGCCTGTTCTTTTATCAAAGCTTTATTGCTAGGGAAGGAAGATTGTTTTTTTCCTATAATTTTTGGTATAGTTAGAGAATATAATTGTCTGTTGAATTGAACTTTGGTGTTTGAAAGACAAAAGATTTAGATTGTTTAAAAAATAAATCAAAAAAATGAGCTGGTTTTCTTTTGTAATTTTTTCAATTTTTGCACTCGCGTTTGCAGAGTTATCTCAACAGAAACTTTTGAATTTGAAAAATGGTTTTAATGAAAGGGCGAGTGCCGTTTTAACTTTTGGCTTCCAATTTATTTTAAGCATCCCATTGGTTTTTATTTTTGGGCTTGATGATGAAATTTTTTCAATCTTTAGAACCTCTGTTTGGCAGCAAGTATTATTTGGGACATTCATTGCATCCTTTGGAATGGTTTTGTATTTAAAAAGCTTTAAAGTTAAAAATATAAGTTTTTCAGCTATTTTGATTTCATCTTCTGCGATTATTTCAACATTTTTAGGTATTTTATTTTTTTCGGAGTCGGTTACGGGGTTGAAGTTTTTTGGGATTTTCTTGATTCTAGCCGCTGTTGTTGTTGTGAACTTTAAAAATGCTGACATTGAAAAAAACCACATCTTTGGTTTATTTGCAGGCTTGATTTTCGGAGTGGCTTTTACGATTGATAAAAGCGTCATGCAAGACATCCAACCCCTGGTGTATATTTTTTGGAGTTTTCCTCTGATTTCGATTTGGGGATTATCATTTGGTTATAAAAAAGTTACATGCTCAATAAAAGGGAAAAAGTTTAGCGCTTACAAGCCGATAGCAATATCAGGAATAGGATATTTACTTTTCAACATTGCCACTTTTAGCGCATACCATGCTGGCGGAGAAGTCGGGCGAGTAGATGCTATCAACACTACCTATATTTTCATTATAATTCTTTTTGAATATTTCTTTTTAAAGAGTAAGAGTGGAGTTAAAAGAAAACTCATCGCCACATTTTTGGCATTTTTGGGAATTTTGTCGTTAGGAATAATTTGAGAATAAGCTCCATTTAAAGCTAATAGGGGGGGGTAAAAAAACTGCCAATTGGAGGCAGTTTTTTTAAATAAGCACTAGAAATCATTCCAAAGCATTTGATTTGTGATTTCATGATGGTAGATGATTTCTGATCTTTTCACCTTCGCCCCGAGTTCTTTTGGGCTTCTGTCTGCTGCCGCTTGTTTGAATTGGATGTATTTATTTTTTGTTTCTTCGCCAATGATTTTCGTGGTGAATTCACTGGAGCGAAATATTTTAATAGCATCATTAATGTTCCCTGGAAGATAACTAAGTCTTTCGCGCTTATTCTTTTCTTTTTGCAATTTCCTTCCTTCAGTTATTGTTTTTAAAACTGTAAAAGCGACGAGATAGGGATTTGCATCAGGGGCGACACTGCGTATTTCTATGCGAGCTGTTTCTTTATTGAAAGTAGGGATTCTAACCATTGACCCACGATCTTTTGAGGAAACCTTGATTTGATTTGGTGCTTCAAAGGCAGGATCCAACCTGCGATAGGAATTCACACTTGAGTTTAGGATTAAGCTTATTTCCTGAGCATGATTTAATATTTTTGAAATTCCATCCCAGGCAGTTTTAGAAAGGGAGTCCTTCCCTTTTTTATCAAAGAAAATATTTTTACCGTCCTTTTGTAGGGAGAAATTAAGATGCATCCCACTTCCATTGATACCAGAAATTGGTTTTGGAAGGAAGGTAGCAGTCATTTGCATATTAGCAGCAATTTGACGACAGACAAGCTTGTAGAGTTGAATTTTATCGCAAGCTGAAAGTGCATCAGAGTAGGAAAAATTTAATTCAAATTGAGACGGCGCAACTTCCGGGTGGTCTTTTTCATTTTGAAAAGCCATTGCTCTTTGAGCCTCAGCCGCTTTGTCGATAAACATTTTCAATTTATCCAGTGGTAAAGAGTGATAATACCCACCGCTGGAAATCAGTTTGAACCCTTTGAATACATTGTAATGTTCCTCTGCTTCCACTCCATCAACAACAAAGCCTTCTACTTCAGCTGAAACAAATCCAATAATATTCCTTTTCCTCGACAATTGATTGGAGTATAACCCTAACATTCCTCTGAAATCTGAAGGGTGAGGTTTTTTGTCGTTTGTTAAGATGAAAGCGAAAATAATAATTTTCCCTGATCCAAAGATATCAGCAGGGAGGTGCCGCAGTGTTGGCCAGTCGATTTGAAGTCGCAAATCAGACTCTTTTAGAGAACTAAATCCTCGAATAGATGATCCGTCAAAAGTAAGATTATCAGCAGACTTCAGGAGGAAAGCTTTATCGTAATCTAGCATATGGAAACGACCTTCAATATCAGAAAAACAAATTGTCACAGCCTTAATTCGTTTCTCTTTTTTGAGGTACATGCGGTATTCCGTCTCAAGTTCTGCAGGCGATGTCGTCTTTGCTTTTTTAACTGCTAAGAGATTCATCTTCTCAAGCTGATCGTAGGGAATTTCAAGAAAATTCCGTAATTTGTTTTTAATTTCCATTTTTTATATTAAATTAGTTATTATTTAATATAAATTATATCATTTTTATTTTAAAAAGCAAAAAATCCAATCAACATGTAAGTTGAAAGGATTTTTTGAAAAAACGGGAAGGATTATTGTTTTTTTCTCTTTGCTTGAACTCTGTCGTTTTCGGTTAGATATTTTTTTCTCAGCCGAATGCTTTTTGGTGTGACTTCCAGGTATTCATCTTCATTCATCACGCTCATACCTCTTTCTAGCGATATCTCAACTGGTGTTGTGAGCTTGAGTGCCTCATCTGAACCAGAAGCTCGCATATTCGTAAGTTGTTTCCCTTTAATTGGATTAACGGTCATATCAGCTCCAGCAACAACACTCCCGATTACCATACCTTCGTAGACTTCAGTTGCAGCAGGGATATATAGGCTACCACGATTTTGAAGAGAAAAAAGTGAAAAACCAAGAGCTTTTCCAGTTTCTTTTGAAATCATTGAACCAACTTGATTTTTTTGAATGTTTCCCACGTGTGGTCTAAAACCAACAACTCGAGTATATAGGATTCCTTCACCTTTTGTATCAACAACAAAATCGTTTCGATACCCAAGCAATCCACGAGTTGGAATTTCAAAGATAATCCGAGTCGAAGAATTTTTTGTTTCCATAAACATTAAAACCCCAGCTCGTTTTTGAAGCTTCTTAATAACACTACCACTCATATCTTCTGGTACTGAAATTGTTACTTCTTCAAAAGGCTCAAGTTTCTGGCCATTTTCTTCTTTTATAATAATATGTGGTTGTGAAATTTGAATCTCATATCCTTCTCGTCTCATATTTTCAAGTAGAATTGCGATGTGCATTTCACCCCTTCCATATACCTTAAAAGCATCTCCAGCAGAGAAGTCAACCTTAAGTCCAACATTAACTTCTAGTTCTTTCTCTAGTCTTTCACGAATCTGTTGCCCTGTTATAAAAGTTCCTTCTCGTCCAGCGAAAGGTGAGTTGTTGATCAAAAAATTAAGAGAGATTGTTGGTTCATCTATTGAAATTGCCGGCAGAGTTTCAATATTTTCGTTTTCACAAAGTGTTTCACCAATACTAATATTGGGAAGTCCAGCTATCATAATGATATCACCAGCACTTGCCTCTTTTACTTCTTTTTTCTCCAATCCATTGAAAGTGAAAAGTTTTGTAATTTTTCCCCTTCGAACAGTTCCATTAATATTTTTGATCATTATTTGAGAGGCAGTACGAATTGTCCCAGCATAAATTCTGCAAATTGCAAGTCTTCCGAGGAAGTTGTCATATCCTAAGTTGAAAGATTGAGCACGCAACTCCTCTGCGGCAAGATTGTCGCCTGAGGCCGATGGAACTTCCGCAATAATTGTATCAAGAATTGGTGAGAGATCTTTCATTTCATCATTAAAATCCTTTTTTGCAAGACCTTCTCGTGCAATTGAATATAGTATTTTGAAATCAAGTTGTTTGTCGTTTGCTCCAAGATCTAAAAAGAGTTCATAAATCATTTCCTCCACTTCCTCTACTCTGGCAGCTGGTTTATCAATCTTATTAATTATCACGATTGGTTTTAGTCCAAGTTCGAGTGATTTTTTTAAAACAAATTTCGTTTGTGGCATTGGGCCTTCTTGTGCATCAACGACAAGAAGCACGGAGTCAATTGAACGCAAAACTCGCTCAACTTCGCTTCCGAAGTCGGCATGTCCTGGAGTGTCCACGATATTAATCTTCGTATCTTTGTAGATAACAGAAGTATTTTTAGAGTATATTGTGATTCCACGTTCTTTCTCAAGTGCATCAGAATCCATACTAACTTCCGAAGTGGACATCCCTGTCTGTTGCATTAATGCATCAGTTAGGGTTGTTTTCCCATGGTCCACATGGGCAATGATTGCAATATTTTTGATTTCCATAAAAAAGTAAAACCGTTCCTTTGAGAAACGGACAAAATTAAAACATAAAATTAAATCTGTAACTATATAAGTAATACTATATTTTAGAGCAAATGTCAATGTGTTTTGACAGTTAGTATTTTCTTATTGGGAAAAAATAAAAGATCCCCACCGCTATTTTAGAGGCGAGGATCTTCAACCTTAGATTGAATCCCTGTGATTAGGCGACTGCATCGGGCAATAAATCCTCTTTACATTCAAAGAGCTCCCCGGTTTCCGTATTTTCTACCCACAAAGCAGGAGTTCCTTTCTTTTTCCTTTTTGTGCATGGTGCGATTTTGCATTCACCACAACAAGTCGGCGCCACCCCGAAGACAATGACCTCGTAGCCTGAACTAAGGGATATGCAATTTCCAGGTAGGAGGTTGGTAAAAGGGATACATGCCTCAAGCGAAACATCGAATTCGCGAGTTCTTTTGTCGGTACAAAGTCTTTGAACTAAATTTCCTGACATAAGTCGTTTCTCCTTTCTAAAAGTGGTTGTGGGAATGAACCGATACATCTCTTTTCATTGAGAGTTTTTTATTTAAACACAAAAATGAAAAGTAAGCAACTCTATCGTATGTATTTTATTTTTTATATGCTATAATTTCATACAAATAAGAGTGAAAACAAAATCAGCAAAAAACGTATATATAGATTGTATACACAATTAAGACAAAAGCATAAGCAATTAAAAATTAAAGAAAAAAAATGAAGAAAAGAAATGCAATTATCGCAATTGCAACTTTCGCATTGTTCGGTGGTACTTTATTAGCTCAAGCTGCAATGTTGACGTCAGAAGAACGAGAAGCCTTAAGGGTAGAGAGAACTGAATTGAGAGACGGCATGAAAGAAAATAGAGCTGAGCTGAAAGAAGACCGAAAAGAAAACCGAGAACAAATAAAAGAGGAAAAAAAGGAAAAAAGATGCGAAAGAATTGAGAATAGAATTCAAACTAGAATCAAGCGTTACGAAAACAAACAAGAACAACACAAGAATGTTTTTGGGAAATTAGTGACACGAGCCAATGGAGTGGTAATAAAACTAAAAGCAAGAGGTCTTGATACTTCAGATTTGGAAAGTGATCTAACGACATTAAAAGCTAAGGTGCAAGAATTGGAAGAAGAGCACAAAAATTTCATTGAAGGTTTGGATGCGACTGAGACAGTCGCTTGTGGTGGGTCAAATGGAGAATTCAAAGAAAAATTGGGCGAAGCACGCAAGATGTCTTCCGAAGTGCACACAAAACTACAAGCCGTAAGGGACTATTACAAAACAACAATAAGAGCTGATATCTTGGAGTTGCGGAAACAACTCAACAAAGAAGCCAATGAAGATCAAGAAGTGGAATAATGTCCCAGATCAATTTAAGTAGTTTTAATATTTTTTATAAAAAAATGCTAAAAAGGAATAAAAAAAATGCGTTGATATTGGCCTTCTTTGTCTTACCTTTTGTACTCTCTGCTTGTGGAAATACAAAGAAAAAAACAGACGTAAGCACACAAAGCCAAACAAAAAATGGTGCTGAAATGGTCAATGAGCAAAGTGAAACAAGGGAGCAGCTAGTTCCAAGTGATAAAATGGAATTTTCTGATCCTGGTGATGATGAAATTGGTAAAGAGATTAAAGAAATGGATGATCTTTTGAACCAAACAACTCCTAGCGAGTATAGCGAGGATGACTTAACGGACGCTGTTATCGAAAATGATGTCGAGTTGAAATAAAAAGCTCTTAAAGACGCAGAAAATTATTTGTTAAAAAAGACCTCGCACAGAGCAAGGTCTTTTTTTGTGTGGATAAATAAAGTATACTAAGGTTAAATTGAAATAAACTGTTTGAATATTAAAATAAAAAATATGTTAAAATTTTTTGTAAAAGTTTTTTGTATAAGCATTCTAAGTATCGGAAGTTTTTTTGTGTTCTTGCAAAAAGCACAAGCAATTGAAAATCGAGGTGCTTTTGTAATTACAAATTTCGATGTGGGAATTTTTGTTAAAGAAGATACTACAATCGAAGTGGAAGAAATTATCGATGTTAACTTCTCCCAAAAAAGACATGGGATTTATCGAAAGATTCCTGTTCGATATAAGGATGATAATGGTTTTAAATACAACATGAAATTAAGAGACGTCTCCGTGACAAATAGAAGAGGCGAGCATCTTGATTTCAAACAATATAATGAGGGGAGTGAAGTTGTCTTGCAGATCGGTGATGCCGACGTAGAGATTTTTGGAGATGTGCAGTATGTGATCAGTTATACAATTCAAAGAGGCATGCGCTTTTTTGATGATCATGATGAAATTTATTGGAACCCAATTGGAGTGGGTTGGCCCACAAAAATCTACAATGCCTCCAGTACTGTTTATTTCGAGGAGAGAATTAATTCGCTTGAAGAAAATAGCCTTTGTTTTACTGGAGGTTTTGGATCGCTGAAACAGGATTGCACAATAAGTGCTATATCTTCAAGTGAAATTGAGTTTAATGCAAGTGGAGTATTAAATGAATATGAAGGACTAACAATTGCTGTTAATCTTCCGAAGGGCTTGGTTGAGCAGCCGACAAAAAAAGATTATTTTTTTATGTTTCTATTAGACAACTGGGCTTTTGCAATTCCAATATTAGCTTTTTTTGGGATGTTTTATTTGTGGCATTTTCGTGGTAAAGAACTGGACTTGGGGAGAGCAGTAGTGACTCAATATAGCCCCCCCGATAATCTGACTCCTGGAGAAGTGGGATATTTAATAAAAGAGCGATATTCCCATAAGTTCGTTGCTGCTGATATTGTGAATCTGGCAGTAAAGGGATACTTAGAGATTCGTGAGATTGAAATAGAAGGACTCCAAATATTAAAGAGCTTGAATAATCTTTCGAGCAAAGTTATTGGGAGGATAAGGCCTATTGTTATTATGGTTTTGATGGGGATAGCGGTCTCCTTTGCAGTACCCCTCGCAGCAGAAGGCACTTCAGTTTTTTCGATTATCTTTTCGATCGCATTTTTTGGGATATTTATTTCTATTCTTTTGGGTAAAAATAAAAAACTATTTAAAAATAATACTGTGGGAAAAATGTGCGATTATGAATTAGAGAATAAAAAGGATTGGACAAATACTAAAGAATTAACATTGCACGAAAAAAGATTATTGAAAGGTTTATTTGCAAGTAAGATTCTTGGTAAGGTTAAGCTTTCTGATAAAAAGAAGTTCTATACACATGTTGGAATCGCCACTAAGAAAATCGATGAACAAATTAAAACAAGAGAGTATTTTGAAAAATCGACAATCAACAGTAAGGTCCTATACGTAGTATCGGGAGTTTTAGCTGGTTTTGTAATGTTCGTTATTGGAAGTATCACACAGAGATTGGATTTTTTTCTTAGTGCAATTGCAACAGCAACAGTTCTGATTAGTTTTGGACTTTTAATGTCAAAGAAGACGAAGAAAGGCATCAAGTCATATTGGAATGCGAAGGGGTATGAACATTATATTGATGTTGCTGAGCGATATCGAGCAAAGTTCAACGAAGAAGAGAATATTTTCGAGAAAAATCTACCATTCGCAATGGTCTTTGGAAATGTTGATAAATGGGCAAAAGCATTTGAGGGAATAACCAAAGAGTCTCCAAGTTGGTATCATTCAAGAACTCCAATTTCATCTTTTAGAGCAGTATCTTTCGCGAATTCTTTGAACGATGGTTTTGCATCAGCTGCAAATTCAGCATCAACTTCTCCTAGTTCCTCTTCTTCAGGTGGATCTTCAGGAGGCGGAGGAGGCGGAGGAGGCGGAGGAAGTTGGTAGTTGATTCAAGCTTCTGTAGTCAAATTGCTAAAACGCAAACTTTTTTTGTTACTCTCGTAAGTAATAGATGGGAGTATGATTCGTGAAAAAGTAACTGTGTTACTATATTTTCTTTTTTAAAAAATAAATTAAATCGATGAGTCAGGTGAAAGAGATTGGAATGTGGTTGTGGGGAAACAAGATTAAAGCATTACTACTACTGGTGCTTGTTGCGGGTAGCTTTTATTATTGGCAACAAAAGCAGAAAACTGCAGAATCCCTAGCGAACAATAAGATCAAGAAAGCCGTTGTTCAAAAAAGAGACATTGAAGTATTAGTTTCTGGTAGTGGACAAGTGCAACCAGCGAGTCAGGTTGATTTGCGACCCCAAGTGGCTGGTGATGGTACCGATGTTACCTCTGTTGAGGTTGAAAATGATCAAGAGGTGAAAGAGGATGATATTATCGCAATACTAGACACGGAGGAGGCTTCGGAGTCAATAAGAGACGTGAACCTGGAACTGGAATCTTTGCAAATCAGAAAAAAGCAAATCGAAGATGAAAATTATCGAAAAACAACAGAGGACACAAGAATAAGACAGATCCAAGAGATTGAAATGCGACAAAAATTGAATAAATTAGCAGATGCAAGAAAAAATCTTCAAGATTATTATATCAAAGCTCCATTCGACGGGATTGTGACTGGGCTTGATTTTGAATCTGGTGACTCTGTGTCTAGGGATGAGATTCTGGCCTCGGTTATTACTAAAGAAATGGTTGCCAAGATTTCGTTAAATGAGATTGACGCTGTAAAGGTGCTAAAAGGTGCTAAGGCAAAATTAACTTTTAGTGCCCTAGAAGGAGTTGAAGCTAGTGGAAGTGTTGCCAAGATGGATACAATTGGAGAAGTGAGTCAAGGAGTGGTTTCGTATAATGCGGAAATTTCTTTTGATGCCAGTAATGTTTTAGGGCTAAAACCTGGGATGAGCGTAGAAGTCGAGATTATAATTGCTGATAAACGAGATGTGCTAACTGTTCCTGTTTCAGCGGTCCAATCGAATCCAAGAGGTAAAAATTTTGTGATGGTTATTTCGGAGGATTTTTCTTTAGAGAATATGTTCGATGATACGAATTCCGTAGACAAGAATAATAAGAGTGGCGATGAAAAAACTAAAGGAGCTAGAATGCCAGAGGGTGTAAAGCGAGTTTTAGTTGAAGTTGGTATTTCAGATGATGTGATGATTGAAATTTCAGGTGAAATTTCCTCAGGAGAAATTGTTTTAACACAAACACTTCAATCGTTAATGAGCAATATTAATTTAAAGGAAGGAGAAACTGAGAGTTCGAGTAAGAGTTTGATTCCAATGGGAAAAGGAATGGGTGGCGGAAAACGAAAATAGTTTTAGTGTTTTATTAAATAACTCAAAGAAATGATAGAGTGTAAAAATTTAGTTAAAATATATAAAAATGGTGAGAACAGGACTTGGGCGTTGAAAGGAATTTCTTTTAAGATTGAAAAAGGTGAATTCGTTGCGATTATGGGTCCGTCTGGAAGCGGAAAATCGACACTGATGCACATCATCGGAGCACTCGACAATCCTACAAAAGGAGAATATATGTTGGAAGGAAGAGATGTTGCCAAGCTCTCGGATGATCGTTTAGCTGAAATTCGAAATAATAAAATTGGTTTTGTATTTCAATCTTTTAATTTACTTTCCAGAGCTACAGTAATAAGAAATGTAATGTTGCCACTTTTGTATAATAAAGTTAAAAAAAGCCAGCGAACAAAGAGGGTAGAAGAAGCCTTGAACGCTGTGAATTTAGATCCTAATCGCTGGGATCATCTTTCAAACCAGCTTTCTGGTGGACAAATCCAAAGAGTCGCAATTGCGCGAGCACTAGTAAATCAGCCATCTTTAATTTTAGCAGATGAGCCAACTGGAAATTTAGATACAAAAACAGGTGCAATGGTGATGAACACATTTAAGAAATTAAACAGAAGGAAGGGTCACACAATTATTCTTATTACCCACGAGAAAGAGGTAGCGGAACATGCTGACAGGATTATTCATATTCGAGATGGAGGGATTGAAAAAGATGAGATTATTAGAAAATAAGCACTAAAAAGGAAAAATGAAGTTTGCAGATTTAATTTATGAAACTTTTACTTCAATCACAACCAATAAGGTCCGTTCAAGTTTAACAATCCTAGGGATTGTGATTGGAATTGCCTCCGTGATTGTAATGATTGCAATCGGAAAAGGAGCTCAAAGTAGCATCGAGACCGAGATTGAGAAAATTGGCTCGAATCTTTTAATGATTAGACCAGGAGCACAAAGAGGTCCAGGACAACATGTAAGTCAAGGGCAGGGGTCTTCTCAATCCTTAAAAATGATAGACGTGGAGTTGATAGAAGCAAATATTGAAGCTGCTAAGGCTGTAGCCCCTGTTGTCACGGAGAAATATCAAATCATTGCAGCTGGTGAAAATACAAAAACTTCTACCACAGGAACAACACCAAATTATACTGAAATTAAGAGCATTGCAATCGAAGAAGGGACTTTTTTTACTGACAAGCAAGTGGCGAAAATTTCAAAAGTTGCTGTTTTGGGTCCCGACACAGCCGTGGATCTTTTCGGTGAGGGTGTTTCCGCTGTTGGAAAAAAAATAACAATCAATGGTGTTATTTTCACAGTGCTTGGAACAACTGTTTCTAAGGGAGGTTCTGGCTTTGGAAGTCAAGACGATGTTATTTATATACCAATAACAACTGCTCAGCAATATTTAGTTGGCAACGATTATCTTTCAACGATTGAAATCAAGGTTAATTCGCAAGAGGAGATGACTGGAGCTGAGAGTGAAATTGAAGTTTTATTGCTCGCAAAGCATGGCTTTGATGATATCGAAGATGCTGATTTTAGTATCATGAATCAAGCAGATATTATCGAAACAGCATCATCTATAACTGGTACACTGACAATTTTACTGGGTGCTGTTGCTGGAATTTCACTTGTGGTAGGTGGAATCGGAATTATGAACATGATGCTAACAACAGTGACTGAGAGAACTCGCGAAATTGGACTTCGAAAGGCAATTGGTGCAAAGGCTGATGATGTTACGAAGCAGTTTCTTTATGAATCAATTGCATTGACTTTTTTTGGTGGGACAATCGGGATTGTTTTGGGATATGGAGTTGCTATTGGAATTAAACAATTTACGGGACTAGAAACAGAGGTTTCTGGTTTTTCAGTTGCACTAGCTTTTGGAGTTTCGACCTTAATCGGGATTGTCTTCGGATATTATCCGGCTAAAAGAGCTGCAAAACTCAATGCTATCGAAGCTCTTAGGTATGAATAGTTTCAATTTTAAGTTGGAGTAAATATAAAAAATCCCTTTGGGCTTCATTAGTTGTTCCTAAGGGATTTTTTATATTTTAAATTTTTCTATTGCAAGATAGATTCTAGTCAACTCTTCTTCTACCTCAGGCGTTTCATAATCTGCGTTGTGTGCTGTTTGTCCAGCATGTCTTGTTTTTGCTTGATCTAGATGGAGGTCAAAGATTGTTTCATCGGAAGCTTCTTTAAGATAGAGATGAAAACGGGGATAATGATGAGCGGTTAATTTTCGTACATAGCTAGTTTTGCCAGAGATCCTATCTTGAATTTTAAGATATCCGGAGCGACGAAGCATCATAGCTGGTGTTTGCGAGAATTTGTTAGGTAATCTAAATTTCATACATTTAATTTGAGAAAGAAGTTTCAGCGTGTTAAAATAGGAATAGTTAATATAAAAGAATGTCAATTTTTTAATGTCGAAAAGAGTTTCCAAAGAGATTAGTTTGATTGCACTAGCATTGCTGATTTTTACCGCGGTGAAATTTTTTGATATTCACATTAAGCAATTTGAAGAAGTCCACCCTTTTGAAATGGTCGAAACTGGCGTTGTTCATAATGAACTTATCGAAAACAAGGAGTTGGTTCAAGAGAATAGTTTCGATGGAACTGAGGATGATATTATCAGATTAACAAATGAATTTAGAAAAGAAAAGGGGTTAGATATTCTAATTAGGAACGAAAGTCTAATGGAATCCGCAAAACTTAAAGCAGAAGACATGAAAAGTCAGGAATATTTCGCTCACGTTTCTCCAGATGGGGTTGAACTTTGGAACCTTGTTCAGCAAGTAGGCTATAGTTACTCGGTTATCGCTGAAAATATCGCTGAAGGATATTTTTCAGCCGAAAGCGTGGTTGATGCCTGGATGGATAGTGAAGGGCACAGAAAGAATATACTGTCGGTTGAACTTGAAGAAATAGGAGTTTCAGTGTTAGAGATTAAGAACAAGGAAGAGAGAAAGAGTTATGTTTTAGTTCAACATTTTGCGGCTCCTCAGAAAGAGCTTGATAGAAAACAAAGCATAGAAGTTGTTTGTGACCAAAAAGTGAAGAAGAATTGTAAGAAGATTGAAAAGAAAAAAGAAGAATATCGGGAATTAGTCAAAGAACAAGATAAAATAATCGACAAGGCTGAGAAGGAAGGTTTCTCTAAAAAAGATCTAATTGATTTATATGACAATCTAAAGGATTTAAAGGAGATCAGAGATCAGTATAAAGAATTTTCTGATGGATGTGAGACATATATCAATAAATGTGATCGATGGGAATAGTTTGGTTTGTAAAAAGTTGATAAATTAAGTATACTTAAAGAAGTTTAAGGGGCAAGATAATTCAAAATAATACTCAAAGGAGTGATAAAAAAAATATTAATCGTCGAGGACGATCCAATGTTAGTTGAAATTTACAGTAAAAAGTTCATAAGTGATGGATTTGATACTGACACAGCTATTAGTGGGGCAGAGGCTGAAAAAAAGATCTTGGCTGGCAAATTTGATCTTGTTTTACTCGATCTTGTTTTACCAGAAGCAGATGGCTTCGAAGTATTGAAGAAGATTAAAGAAGACCCAGCGGTTCGTGATACGAAAGTTGTTGTTTTTTCAAACCTTTCTCAACAAGAAGACAAAGAAAAGGCTGCATTACTTGGAGCGGATGATTTTTTGACAAAATCTGATTACACCCCAGGGGAAATTGTAGAGCATGTAAAAGAAATGTTGAAGTAGGTTCGGATAAAGAACCTTGCTATTAAGAATAGAATTAGCTATTGTGATAAGATTCAAAGGCTTTTTGAGCTGGTTGGACGTTGAGTGTCTTATATTCAATACTAGAAAAATTAGAAAAATTAAGAAATTATAAAAATATGTTAAGGACACACACTTGTGGACAATTGAGGGAATCTGAAATTGGTGAAAAAGTTATTTTGACTGGGTGGGTGCATAGAAGAAGGGATCACGGAGGCGTGATTTTTATTGACTTGCGAGATCGATATGGCCTAACTCAAATTAAATTTGACCCAGCAATCAATAAAGAAGCACATACAAAAGCAGATAAATTAAGGAGTGAATGGGTTGTAAAAGTAGAGGGAATAGTTTCTGCTAGGCCAGATGATATGTTGAATGAGAAATTGAAAACGGGAAAATTAGAAATTGAAATTTCTAATTTAGAAGTCTTGAATACATCCAAGACCCCGCCATTTGAATTAATTGAAGAAAGAAACGTTGAAGCAAATGAAAGTCTCCGTTTGAAGTATCGTTTTATTGATCTTAGAAGACCTAAGCTCCAAGAAATGCTAAGGGTTCGCGATGAAATTATTCGGCACATGAGAGAATATTTTCATGCAAGAGATTTCAGGGAAGTCCAAACACCAATTCTTGCAAGTTCTTCACCGGAAGGCGCAAGAGATTGGCTTGTTCCTTCAAGGATTTATCCGGGTAAGTTTTATGCATTACCTCAAGCTCCTCAACAATTCAAACAACTGTTAATGGTCGGTGGTGTTGATCGATATTTTCAAATTGCTCCGTGTTTTAGGGATGAAGACCCTCGAATGGATCGTCACTTTGGGGAGTTTTATCAACTTGATATGGAAATGAGTTTTGTGGAGCAAGATGATATTTTTCAAACAATGGAACCATTGATGATCGAATTAACAAAAAAGTTTTCAAGAAAAGAAATTATCAACCTACAGGAGAATGGGAGGTTCCAACAAATACCTTGGAGGGAGGCAATGACGAAATATGGTAGTGATAAACCAGACTTAAGATTTGATTTTGAAATCCAACCAATATCTGAGCTCGTGAAAGATTGCGGATTTGGAGTATTCGCGAATGTTATTGAGGCACAGGGAGTTGTTCATGCAATGAAGATTGATAGCGGGGGAGAAAAATTTTCCAGAAAGGACATTGATGAATTGACTGAGTTAGCTCAGAGCAAGGGTGCAAAGGGATTAGCGTATATTGTCGTAAAGGAGGGCGGAAAACTACAGTCCCCAATAGTTAAATTCTTAGGAGACGTTATTTGCAAGAAAATAATCAATAAACTGGAAGCAAAAGATGGTGATATTATTTTCTTTGGAGCAGATAAATGGAGAACTGTCTGCGAAAGTCTCGGGATTGTTCGGAATGAATGTGGCGTAAGACTTGGTTTGAAAGATTCTAATAAAGCCGCGTGGCTTTGGGTTACTGATTTTCCAATGTATGATTATTCTGAAATCGAAGAAGGTAAGATTGATTTTGCACACAATCCATTCTCAATGCCGCAAGGCGGAATGAAAACTTTAGAAGAAAAAGACCCTTTTGAAATTGTTGCATATCAATTTGATTTTGTTTTAAATGGTTTTGAGCTTACAAGTGGGGCAATCCGAAACCACAAGCCTGAAATTATGTATAAAGCATTTAGCATCGCTGGATATTCAAAAGAGGAAGTTGACGCAAAATTCGGGCATATGATTAGAGCATTTGAATTTGGTGCACCACCACACGGAGGTAATGCGCCTGGGATCGACCGTTTGATAATGGTGTTGAATGATTGGAGCTCAATTCGTGATATCTATGCTTTTCCGAAGGATGGGCAAGGTAGAGATGTGATGTTGGATGCTCCAAGCGAAGTCGAAAAGAAGCAACTCGATGAATTGCATATCCAAATAAAGAAATAGACACAATACGAACTTTATTAGAAAAATAAATTGCTCTTGAAAGTGGCACAAAAAAACAAAAGAAAATCTATAAAAAAATTGACGTTGATAAACCTAATAGCATTAATGCTTGGTTTACAGCTAGGATTGACTGCATACATCATCTCTACCTTCTTAGAAAAACAAGTTGGTGAAAAAGCTGTTGGTTTACTTTTTTTGCTTGGATATCTAATTTCACTGTATGCTTTGATAAAACTGCATACCTTGATTAGAGGGATAGGGAAATCACAAACATTTTTTCTTTTTGTGGCTATTACCTGGATTTCATTGCTTGGAATGGGAGCTTTTTGGTTTCACCCAGTAGCTATTTTATTTGCGGTCTTTTTCTTAGTTGGTGGGTCGATACTTTGGGCAGCTCTTGATGTTTTAATTGAAACTTATTCTGAAGATAAAACAACAGGAAAAACGAGGGGTTTATTTTTAACAATTTTAAATACGGGAGTTATTATTGCACCTCTTATCTCAACCTGGTTGGTCCAAACTTACGAAAATGGATTTCAACTAGTTTTTTATACAGCCTCCTTTTTTGTTTTCATCCCTTTAATTATATTGGCAATATTTTTCTCTGAACGTAAATGTCACTTGGAAAAGAGAAGGAAAGATTTTTCAATCGTCAAAGAACTCTTAGAAAAAAAAGATGTTGCGAGGATTTACTGGGTCGCATTTTTATTAGATTTATTTTATGCAGTGATGGTTGTTTATACTCCAGTTTATTTGCTGAGTATAGGACTTGATTGGCTGGAGATTGGAAAAATTTTTGCAGTAATGCTAATCCCTTTTGTTGTTCTGCAATACCCCCTCGGACTTATTGCTGATAAAAAAACAGGAGAAAAAAACTGGCTTATTGCCGCTCTTGTTGTTATGTCTGTTTCAACAATAAGCATTGGATTTATAGACGTGCCTCATATTGGGACTTGGATGTTAATATTATTATCGACTAGAATTGGAGCTGCTACTATTGAAGTCATGAGGGACACTTATTTCTATAAGAAGATTGGGCCAAAAGATATCGAGTTGATGGATTTTTATAGAACAACAAAGAGTCTGTCATATATCATTGGAATGCCAATCTTTAGCCTATTGTTGTTGTTTTCTCCCCTAAATTATGTTTTCATTGTCCTAGGAACTGTCATTGGAGTGGGAGTTATCCCTTTGTTTAAACTAAAAGATACTGAAGTTTCTAAATAAACACACCTAATCTTGGTGCTAGCGTACTTCTTATCCCTATGTTTTTTGACTAAAGCTTAGCTGTATCTGAGCCACATTCATTTTTATTGATAGTATGTTTGTCTTAAAGCTTATTATTTCAGCTGCACTCTCACTTCTGCTTAGAAAGTAGAGTCTGGAATTTAAGAGAATCTAAAAAGCACAAAAAGAAGAAAGTCTTTATAAATTTGAATAGATTTGTTATAATTGCATAATATAGAAGTTTTTTAAGAGAGTAACTTTAGTCAAAAGAAAAGAATCCAATGTATCAAATTAAAACAAAAGACTTTGAGGGCCCATTGAATTTGCTATTGGTGCTTTTTGAAAAACAAAAGTTGGACGTCACAAAAGTTTCCTTAGTACAAGTTGCTGATGACTACCTAGCTTTTATTGAAGACGGAAAGAGTGCTGACTTAGCAAACCTTAGTGAGTTTTTTTTAATAGCTTCTTCGTTACTTTTGATAAAATCTAGGGCACTCTTGCCACTGTTCGAGTTTTCAGTGGAAGAAGAGGAAGAAATCAAGGACCTGGAAGATAGGTTGAAAGAATATCAAAAATTTAAACAGGCAGCAGAAAAAATAGAAAGCGTCTATAAACTTAGGAGGGTTTGCTTCTCGAGAAATCCACGAATAAAATTAAATATTAATTTTATTTCTCCGGAAATTGATCCTGAGAACCTAGGAAAATTATTTGTGGGAGTTTTAAGTGAGATCCCAACAAAGAAAGAATTGGCGCAGCAAGTAATGGAAGAAGTTGTAAGTCTAGAGGAAAAAATGCTTCATTTGAAACATTCTATTGAAAAGAGGGCAAAAACAGCTTTTGAGGAGACTGTCTCTGGGGCAAAGGATAAAATTGAAGTAATCGTTACTTTTTTAGCAATGCTTGAGATGATTAAGCAAAAAACAATCATTGTTTCACAAAAACAATTGTTTGGCGAGATTATATTGCAAAACATGGCAGAGGAAATGCCAAAGAGGCAGCGAATGAAATCTTAAAATATTTAAGTTGAAAATGTGATTATGAATGAGGAATGCGCAAAAATTGAAGCAATTTTATTTGCTTGTGGTGAACCTGTGAGATTTGAGAAATTGGCAGATTTTTTGAAAATTTCAAAAAAAGAAACGGAAGACGAAATAGGGAAATTGAAAAGTTTTTACCGTGATAATAAAACTGGCTTGCAAATTCTGACTAAAGTCAATACAATTCAATTAGTGTCTGATGCGAGATTTGGTGAAGAAATTGCAAAATTTTTGGATAAGAGAATAAACGAGCCTCTTACGAAAGCGGCAATGGAAGTTTTATCAGTGATTGCATATCGTGGACCAATAACTAGATTGCAAATTGAGCACATCAGGGGCGTCAACTGTAGTTTTATGATTAGAAACTTAGCAATAAGGGGATTGATTGAGAGGGGAGAAATTCCAATCAGTTCTCGCTCCTATCAATATCAGGTAAGTTATGATTTCCTCAAAAGCATGGGTTTTGAGGAAATTGCACAGTTACCAGACTATGAACTGTTAAGTAAAACAGAACTTCAGATTAAAGAGGATAGAAATGAAGAGGGGTCGAATAAATAATGAATTTGAAAAAAAGGGGAATGGAATCAAAAACTAATCTAGTCAATTTCATAAGTGCAACGCTGATTTTAATTTCCGCGTTTGTTTGGTTTAGCTTTTTACCTAGTGTTTCAGCTTGGAGGGAAGCAAAGTTTTCAAATTTAAAAATTACCGGAGAAGAAGAGAAGGATAAAAGACAGTTGGATTTAAGTAAAGTTAGCAAGGAACGAGAAAAAGACGGAAAAGAGTTTATGACATTCGATCAACTAGTGGTATCTGTCCCCGAAGCTCCCGTTAAAGATAAAAGTTTTGGTGAGACGTATATGAGAGCAAGAAGCTCAATCGCTATAGATGCTAATGCGGGGACAATACTGCATTATCAAAATGGAAATCGGAGAATGGCAATTGCTTCTTTAACAAAGGTTATGACAGCAATCGTGGCAATTGAAAACATTAAGGATCTGGATAGCGAAATTGTTACTATTGACGAAGAAAGTAGATTTACTGATGGAACTAAGGTTGGGTGTCCTCGAAGTGGGTATTGTATTTCAAATAGATTGCAAGTTGGAGAAGAAATCAGTTCCAGGGCTCTTCTTGAAGCAATGTTAATGAACAGCGCAAATGATGCCGCGGTGGCGATAGGAAAGCATATTGCTGGTTCCCAGGCTGAATTTGCAGATATGATGAATAAAAAGGCTCGAGAAATTGGATTAAGCGATACAAATTTTTGCAATCCTTCTGGGCTTGATGAAGAGAGTAAACCAGGAGGTTGTTATTCAACGGCATATGACTTTGCAAGAATTTCTGCATATGCTTTAAAACATCCCTTGATTTGGGAAATTATGAAATATGAAACGAAGGACATTTCCTGCGTTAATGGAACGATCTCCCATAAAATTATCAATACAGATCTTTTATTGGGGCAACTACCAAATGTTGTTGGCGGAAAAACCGGATTTACATATGAAGCAGGAAAATCACTAATGATGGCTGCTCATCATCCGACTGACCAAAATGCAAAAGTGATTGTAGTCGTTTTGGATGATAATCATCGTTGGGAGGATATGAAAAAAATGTTCACTTGGGTTTTTGGAGCGTATAATTGGCCAAAAAAATAATATATGATTCTTGCACAAATTCAAACAATTCCAGAAGTATTAGCAATTTCTAAGGTTTTAATTCTTGCTCTGTTGTCTTTTACTTTAGCGATGGCACTGACACCTCTTCTGGCACACTTTTTATATAAATATAAAATTGGAATTCAAATTAAAGAAAAGTCAGTCTCGGGTGAAAAACTTTCATATGTTAATAAGATGCACGCTCATAAGAGCGGAACGCCGACAATGGGGGGAATTTTGATTTGGGGAACAGTTTTCTTTTTAGCCACAACAATGTATTTTCTTGCTCCTTTTTTATCTGAAAAACTACAATGTGTTTGGCTTGGAAGGTTGGATTTTGTGAGCAGAAGTCAGACTTGGTTACCATTGTTTGCACTTGCTACAACAGCAATGCTGGGTCTTGCTGATGATTGGATGAGTATTAAGAAGATTGGTTCCAATAAGGGCGGCGGAATGAGATTCGCTTGGAGATTCGCTTGGATGATTGCGATTTCGTTACTTGGAGCTTGGTGGTTCTACAATAAGCTTGGTTGGGATACAATCCATATTCCTGCCATTGGAGACTTTATTATAGGTCTTTGGTACATCCCTTTGTTTATTTTTGTGATTGTTTCTACTGCAATTTCTTCAAATGAAACAGATGGATTGGATGGTTTGAACGCGGGAATCTTAGCACAAGCTTTTGTTGTTTTTGCAATAATCTCTGTCTTTCAAGACAAGATGAACCTAGCAGCTTTTTGCGCCGTTGTCGCAGGTTCGATAGTGGCATTCTTATGGTTTAATTTTTATCCAGCAAGGTTCTTTATGGGTGATACAGGTGCAATTTCCTTAGGCGCTACCTTAGGAGTTGTTGCAATCTTAACTGATTCTGTCATTGCGCTCCCTTTTGTTGTTAGCATTTATTGTTTTGAATCAATTTCCGTTGTGATTCAAATGTTTTCAAAAAAGTTTTTCAAAAGAAAGGTTTTTTTGGCGGCGCCTATTCATCATCATTTTGAGGCGAAGGGTTGGCATGAAACAAAAGTTACAGTGAGGTTTTGGATTATCAATGCAATTATTGGACTAGTCGGTTTGATTATTGGAATTGTTGGTTCTGGATTATAAAGAGGTGCTAGAATTTAAAATAACTTTAAAAAGATGAAGTCAAAAGAAAAGCTTTTATCGATAGTTGTTCCGATATATAACGAGGGTGAGAACGTAGAGAAGTTGCACCAGGAGGTTTTGTCTGCAATAAAAAAAAATAAGCTAAATGCCGAAATTATCTTTGTTGATGATGGAAGTTCTGATAATACAGTCAAACTAGCAGAGAAATTAACGCCGTTGAGATTGATTGTCTTTCGGAGAAATTTTGGACAGACAGCTGCTATGGATGCTGGGATAAAAGCTGTTAAAGGTGAAATTGTTGTCACGATGGACGGCGACTTGCAAAATGATCCCAACGACATTCTTTTGCTTCTAGAGAAGATGGACGAGGGCTTTGACATTGTTTCTGGCTGGAGAAAGAACAGAAGAGATCCTTTCATGAAAAAACTTCTTTCTCGGGGAGCTGATAAGTTGCGAAAAACCTTAATTAATGATCAAATAAATGATAGCGGTTGCTCCTTAAAAGCTTATAAAACAGAGTGTTTTGAGAATGTTGATTTATACGGCGAGATGCACAGATTTATTCCAGCAATTTTGAAAATTAAAGGTTTTAAAGTGGGGGAAGTAGTTGTGAGCCATAGACCAAGGATAGCAGGCGAGACAAAATACACCTACACACGACTTGCAAAAGGACTTTTGGATTTAATCGGAGTTTGGTTTTGGCGAAAATATGCAAATAGACCACTCCATCTTTTCGGAGGAATTGGTTCGATTATGGGGTTTGTGGGAACACTAATCCTAATTTGGATGGCAATTGAAAGGGGAATCTTCGGCAATCCAATTGGTGATCGAATTTGGCCAGTGATCGGAGTACTATTTGTGGTTCTGGGAATCCAATTTTTTGTATCAGGAGTGATTGCAGATATTGCGGTAAAGACCTATTACACAGCAAAAAAAGAAACCGTTTATCTAGTAAAAGACGTGATTGAAAATAAATAAAGATTCAGGATAGAAAGAATTTCAGTACCCATGGCTGCAGCTATGGGTACTTTGCAGCTCTTCTCTTGAAAAGTAGCCAAAAGTACGCTATAATGTAGCTAGTTGATTTTGAAAAACATGAAAGAAGATAGCGAAAACAAAATCACGTGTTTAAGAAATAAATTGCATAAATAAAATGTCGATAGGAGCATTTCTTTGGGGGATGCGGCTTATTTTGTTGATTGGATTTATGGGGGCAGTCGGAATGATTTTTTCGTTCGCTCCATATTTTGATGCAAAGTCGCTTGAAGTAAACTATTTTGTGATAGGATTATTTTATTTATTTCTATTCCTATTTTTAATGGGAATGTTTTCACTTTTCCTATTCAAACTCAAGGGTTCTAGTGGAAAAGATGATGAAATAAAAACCAATGTCAGAGTTTCATTCCGCCAAGGCTTTTTTCTTAGCGTAATGGTACTGATTCTTTTGCTGTTGCAAAGTTTTCGTGTTTTAGTTTGGTGGGATGGTCTTTTGGTTGTAGGAGCAGTCTTAATGGCAGAATCATATTGTTTAGTTAGATAGAAATTTATCGATTTTAATTAATAAGAAGGGGTGTAATAAAAAGAAAAAATGGTACAGAAAGAAAGATCAAGTAAAGAATATACCGCGAAGTCTATCCAAGTCTTGGAAGGATTGGAGCCGGTTCGAAAGCGTCCAGGGATGTATATCGGTGGAACATCGCTCGAGGGTTTACATCATTTGATTTGGGAAATTGTTGCGAATTCGATTGATGAGGCAATGGCGGGGTATGGAAAATACATAGAAGTTGTTATCGGTAAGGATAACATGGTCACAGTTTCGGATAAGGGTCGTGGGATCCCAGTTGATAAGCATAAACAGACAGGATTAACAGCTCTTGAAACAATCTTTACAAAACTGCATGCAGGAGGAAAATTTGGTGGAGACAATACCGGATATAAAGTTTCCGGAGGTTTGCATGGTGTGGGTGCTTCAGTGGTTAATGCACTTTCCGTGATGACTCGAGCTGAAATTCACAAGGGTGGGAAAATTTGGGTACAAGAGTATTCGAAGGGAATAACACTTGCAAAAGTCCAAGCTGTTGGAAAAACTGATAAAACCGGATCTATTATTTCATTTGTACCAGACCCAGAAATTTTTCCAGAAATTGAATGGAGTTGGAAAACAGTCGTTGATTATCTTAGACAACAGGCATATTTAACAAAAGGGGTTCACTTCAAACTAGTTGATGAGCGTTTTGAGGATCCAAAACAAAATCAAAGTATCGGTTTTTGTTTCGATGGAGGAATCCGCTCTTTTGTGCAATTTGCAAATCGCAAGAAAGATATCGTAAATCCAACAATTTTCTATGTTGAAAAAGAAAAGGATAATATGATTGTGGAAGTTGCAATGCAATATCAAGATACTTTCAAGGACAAAGTCTCTTCTTTTGCAAATAATATACCAACAATTGAAGGTGGGATGCATGAAACCGGCTTTAGGTTTGCGCTAACAAGAACAATCAATGATTACGCTAGAAAAAATAATATTCTAAGAGAAAAGGAGAATAATCTAACCTCAGACGATGTACGAGAAGGTTTGACGGCTGTGGTTTCTGTGAAGTTGCAAGACCCACAATTTGAGGGACAGACAAAATCAAAGCTTGGAAATTCAGAAGCCAGAACGATTACTAGTTCGGTTGTTTCTGAAAGCCTTATTGAATATTTTGAAGAAAATCCACAGGATGCGAAGATGATTATTATGAAAGGGTTGATTTCTGCGAAAGCCCGACTTGCTGCAAAGGCTGCAAAGGATGCTGTTGTGAGAAAAGGAGTTTTAGAGGGTATGACTCTTCCAGGAAAACTTGCAGATTGTTCTTCGAGGGATGCTTCAAAGACAGAATTATATATTGTAGAGGGAGATTCTGCTGGTGGAAGTGCAAAGCAAGGAAGAAACAGGAGAACACAAGCAATTTTGCCATTAAAGGGAAAGATTTTGAATGTTGAGAAGGCGAGATTGGATAGGATGCTTGCTTCTCAGGAAATTAAGTCGCTCGTGATTGCATTGGGTGCAGGGATTGGTGATCAGCTTAATTTTGACAAACTGCGATATCATCGGATTATTATCATGACAGATGCCGATGTCGACGGTTCTCACATTAGAACACTCCTTTTGACTTTGTTCTATCGTCATTTTGAAGAATTGCTAAAACGTGGATATATTTATATCGCTCAACCACCTTTATTCCAAATCAAAGAAGGAAAAAAAGAGCATTATGTTTATACAGACGAGGAAAAAGAACGTGTTTTGAAAGAAATTGCAAAAAGAAAAGGCGCTTTGGTTGATGGAGAGATTGATGAAGAAAATGAAGAATTTAAGAAGATTGCTGGAGTTGGAATTCAACGATACAAGGGTCTTGGGGAAATGAACCCAACACAACTTTGGGACACAACAATGAATCCAGAAACTCGTGTAATGTTGCAAGTTTCGATTGAGGATGCCGAAAAAGCAGACGAAGCTTTCACGGTCTTGATGGGTAGCGAAGTTGCACCAAGGAAGAAGTTTATTCAATCTCATGCAAATAAAGTCCAAAACTTGGATGTCTAAAGTTGAAAAATTTAGGTTGAGTATTTAGATAAAAACTAAAAAATAAAAGATGAAAATAAAAAACAAAATCATTCCCATTTGTTTAATCGTTGTCATTGCAATATTAGTTAAAAATTTTGAAGGCTTGGTCTCTGGTGAAATAGTGCATAAGTTTTTGAAAATGATAATTTTTCCAGAAAAATTTGAAATAGTTTTTTCAGTTCTACAATTGATTTGTGTAATCTTTTTTCTTCTAAGTGTGCTTGTTTCAATAATTTCTGGCCCAATGTATTTTTTTGTGAGAAAAGACATTGTAAAATCTAAGATGGTGAAAAAATATATTAAATATTCAGTATTAGGTCTTTTCGGGTCTTTTGCTCTGTATCTATTAGTAATTTTGATAAGAATTTTTGTTTTTGGTGGTACATTGCAATAATATTCATAGTTTTTTATAATTTTACTAGTCTGTAATATTAAAAATTAAAATAAAAAAAAATGAAAGTAGCCATTAATGATTTTGGTTGGACAGTGAAAGCAAAAATGATAATTTTAGGCGCATTGTTTATTTTTCAGGCTAAGGTTGCAAATGCGAGTATCACTTTAGACCGGCTCTTTGAGTATACATGGTTTGAGTCGGCATTTCATATCATGCAATGGGCACTTTTAATTTTTTTATGCATTTTCTCCCTTCTAACATTTGTTTTTGCAATATCGTTAATTTTTTTTAGAAAAGACATTGAAAAAGAAAAGTTCATAAGAGGTAAAGCATTAGTTGCTGCTATTTCTTCTGTCATCTTAAGTTTTATTTATGCATTTACTACATTTCTAGCACCAATGATTAGTAATTAATTTATAATATTAAAAATTAAAATAAAAAAATGAAAGTAGCTATAAATGGTTTTGGTCGGATTGGGCGACCTGTGTTGAAGATTTCACTGGAGAATCCCAATGTTGAGGTTGTAGCAATCAATGATCTGGGGGAGCTGGAAACTCTTGCATATCTCTTGAAATATGACACTTCTTATGGTGTTTATTCAAAAGACGTACAAATTAAAGATGGAAACCTAGTTGTGAATGGAAAGGAAATCAAGGTTTTCAGTGAAAGGGACCCCAAAAAGCTTCCTTGGAAGGAATTGGGTGTTGACGTGGTGTTTGAGTGTACAGGCATCTTCAAGGACCGAGAGAGTGCTTCTGCACATCTTGATGCTGGAGCAAAGAGAGTTTTGATTTCAGCTCCAACGAAAGATAAAAGTTTAAAGACTATAGTTTTGGGTGTAAATGAAAAAGAGATTATGGATGGTGACCAAATTCTTTCGATGGCATCTTGTACTACAAATTGTATTGCTCCAATTATGAAAGTATTGGAGGATAAATTTGGAATCGAGAAGTCACTGATGACAACGATCCATAGCTATACTTCAACACAGTCGCTTATTGATGGACCTTCAAAGAAAAAGCTTCGAGAAGGGCGAGCAGCAGCTCTTAATATCATTCCTTCAACAACAGGGGCTGCGATTGCTGCAGGAAAAACAATTCCAGCATTGAATGGAATTTTTGACGGGATGGCTTTCAGGGTTCCAACTGCGGTTGGCAGTGTGAGTGATGTTGTTGCTGTCTTGAAAAAAGATGCGACAGAAGAAAAAATAAATGAAGCACTTGAAGAAGCTTCAAAAGGAGTGATGAATGGAGTGATGCTTGTAACAGATGAGCCACTTGTTTCACATGATATTGTTGGAAGCAGTTATTCTGTGATTGTTCAGAAAGAACTTACAAAGGTCGTGGGAGGGAATATGGTGAAAATTGTAGGATGGTATGACAATGAATGGGGATATTCAACAAGATTAGTTGATTTGGCGGTCAGATTGTTTCATAAGTAAAAAACAACAATACATATATGAAAGTCATTATAGAAAATTTTGGCAGACTCGTACCTTTTATTTTATTTTTGTTTAGTACAATATTTTTTGTGACGTATACGTTAAAGTGGCTAATGTCAAATAAAGATTCTCAACAGGCCAGGAAGTTCATGCTCTACATATTGTTTTCAGCAATGGGATTTTTAGTCTCAATGATTTTTGCTGTTTTTATAATGTTTGAGAATAATTAGGATAGGATGATAATGAATGGGGATATTCAACAAGATTAGTTGATCTTGCTGTGAGATTGTTTCATAAATAATTTATGTTTTAAGTTTAAGAAAAAAGTTTGTTGTATTCTTATATGCAACAAACTTTTTCTTTTTAGTGTGGCTCTTATCTCTTGCAATAAATCTTCAAATGCTTCATAGTTAAGGTGCTAGAGGAAGAAAATGATACTTAAGGGAAGTGTTATTTTTTTGATAAAAAAGAGCTATGCAAATAGCCTAGTCTTAAATAAAAGAGAATTGAGAAATAAATTACAAAGTTTTTATGAATTTGAAAAATAAAAAAGTTACAGTAATGGGAATCGGTCTTCATGGTGGAGGTGTCGCGATGATTTCTTGGCTATCTAAACAAGGTGCCCGTGTTTTTGCAACTGACAAAAAAACAGCAGAAGAATTGAAAAATTCATTGGAGAAGATAGAGAAATTGAAAAATGTTAAAATTATTACAGGACAGCATCGAATGGAGGATTTTACTCATGTTGATTTAGTGATTAAGAATCCAGATGTTTCTTGGACTAATAAATACATCAAGGCTGCGTTAGAGAGTAAAGTGCCCGTTGAGATGGATTCCAGTTTGTTTATGAAGCTTTGTCCCACAAAGAATATAATAGGTATTACAGGGACAAAAGGTAAAACTACTACGTCGCTTATGATTGCGCATATCCTTGAAGAGGCCGGGAAACATGTTGTTAGAGTTGGTATTGGGCAAGAAGCTGTGATAAACAAACTTGCACAAATCAAAAAAGATTCCTGGGTTGTTTTTGAGCTGTCTTCTTGGAGATTAAGTGCTTTGGAGCAGATCAAAAGAAGTCCACGCATTGCTATTGTAACAAATATTTTTCAAGATCATTTGAATCGTTATAGCTCAATGGAGACATATGTTCTAGATAAAGAAAAGATTTTTCGTTTTCAAAAAGAGGAGGATTTTCTTATTTTGAATTATGATCAAACGGAATACTTTGAAGAATTTTCCCAACAAGCAAAAGGAAAAATAGTTTCTTTTACAAAAAATAATGAGACAACCCTTCATGGTTTGTTTGTTGATAAAGAAAAAATTAAATATAAATCCGAAGAGAAAGAAATTGAGTTGTTTGAGGTCAAGGATATGGCACTGAGAGGAAAGCACAATCTTTCCAATGCACTTGCTGCAAGTGCCGCCGCTATCTTGGTTGGAGTCTCGGAACAAACTATTAAAAATGCAATTTCGACTTTTTCTGGTGTGAAGCATAGACTGGAGTATATTGGGAAGAGAAATGGTGTTGCTTATTACAATGACACAACAGCTACGACCCCTGAATCTGCAATTGTTGGGATAGAGTCGTTTTCTCGTCCAATCCATTTAATTTGTGGTGGGTCTAACAAGAAATTGGACTTGCGACCACTCGCGCGAAAAATTGCAATGGATGAAAATGTAATCTCAATCTCACTTTTAAAAGGTGGGGCAACTGAAACTCTAATTAAACTTCTTAGAGAATTTGATGGAGCATCTAAAAAAATCAGGGGACTTTATGATGAAATGAAAAATGTTGTGCATGATTTATACACAAATTCAAAAGAAGGGGAGATTGTTCTTCTTTCTCCTGGATGTGCTAGTTTTGGAATGTTTGTGAATGAATTTGACAGAGGAGAGCAGTTTCGAGAAGCAATTAAAGAAATTGAGAAGTAGTAAATTTCGATAAACACAATGATATAAGTAGAACACTTAAAGATTAAATATTGGAAAATAAATGAAAAAAATAATAGGAGCTCTCGCTATCAGTATCCTTTTCTTTTCAATAGTAGCACTTTGTGGATACAATTGGATACGGGGCGGTGCGTTTGAAAGTACGGTAAGCGAGTCTAATATTTTGCAAAAATTTGAAATTAAAGAAGGCGAGGGAGTAAAGGTCATTGCAAAAAACCTTTTCAAGGAAAAACTAATAGAAGAAGAGAATTTCTTTCTTTACTATATTTGGAAGACAAAGAAAGGAAGCGGATTGCAAGCTGGTGTGTACGAGCTTTCCCCTGATATGATTATCCCTGATATTGTGGACAAGTTTACTGACGGAAAAATTAAAGTAGAAGTTTTAAAGCTAACTGTCCCAGAAGGATTTACGAATAAGAAAATCATTGCACTTTTACGAGAAAAAAAACCTGAAATTTCTGATGAATTTGAAAGTATTATCCAATGCAAATGTTTAAGCACTCAAAATTGTGAGTGTGATAAATTCAGCAAAAAGTATGATTTTTTAGCTGAAATTCCTGTCGGAGTTGATATGGAGGGTTATCTTTTCCCTGATACTTATTTTATTGACAAGGAAGAAACGGGGGCAACATTGGTAAGCAAATTTTTGAATAATTTCAAAAACAAAATTGATGCCGATTTAACTAAAAAAATTGAGCTAAGTGGAGAAAGTTTATATGAAGTTATTACATTGGCTTCGATTGTAGAAAGGGAAGTTCCAACGGAAGAGGATGCAAAAATGGTGGCAGGAGTTTTTAGAAACCGTCTTCAAGTTGGAATGGCACTGGAAAGCTGTGCAACGCTAGCATATTTTCAAGGGGTTGATAAACGCCAATTTTCCTTTGAAGACACTAGAGTTGAATCTCCATATAATACGTATATAAATCCAGGGCTTCCACCTGGACCAATTTCGAATCCAGGCCTAACTTCTATTAAGGCGACAGTCAGTCCAACTAATTCAGACTATATTTTCTTTTTGTCTGATTTTAAAACAGGGGAAACTGTTTATTCAAAGACACTAGCCGAGCACAATTTAAACAAAGATAAGCATGGGTTGTAAGAATTGATTATGACATTTAGAGTTAGTCAGTTTGCAAAATTTGATCTAATTTCTATTGTAGCAATGACCTTTTTGATTGCTACTGGGCTTATTGCAATTTTTTCTCTCTCTTTGGAATCAGAGAGAGTTGGTTTTAATAATTTTGAAAAACAAACCATTCATGTTGCGATTGCAATAGTAACTTTCATAGTTTTTAGTTTAATTGATTATCGAATTTGGAAAAGCCATAGCGGTAATTTATATTTAATCGGAATCATTCTTTTGGCAGCAGTTCTTTTTTTAGGAGATAATATCCGTGGAACATCCGGTTGGTTTAAATTGGGGTTCTTCAATGTTCAACCGGTGGAGCTTATGAAATTAGCATTGATTATTGCGCTTGCGCGTTATTTTTCTCAGATTAAGCCTTTACTGATTTCTTTTAAGCATATTCTGATTTCATTTTGTTATGTTTTAATTCCAGTTTCGTTAGCTGCTAGGCAGCCAGACATGGGATCTGCTGTTGTGATGATAATGATTTGGTTTGCAATGGTTCTGCTTTCTGGAATTAATAAAAAATATATTTTTGGTATTGTCGTGACAGGTTTACTGGTAATTATTTTTGGATGGGGGCTTTTCCTAAAGCCATATCAAAAAGCAAGAGTGCACTCATTTTTGAGTCCAGGAAGTGATCCCTTGGGTGACGGATATAACGTCATCCAGTCCATGGTTGCAGTTGGATCAGGTGGAGTGCATGGAAAAGGAGTAGGGCATGGTTCGCAGAGTAAGTTGAACTTTCTTCCAGAAAAACATACGGATTTTATATATGCCACAATAGCAGAGGAAAGAGGTCTTATTGGAACGGGTATTGTAATTGGACTCTTCGGAGTTTTATTGTATCGTCTAAGGGTAATATACAAAGCATCAAGAGATTTATTTGGTAAATTCGTAGTCGGAGGCGTCACTATGGTTATTTTTTTCCAAGCTTTTATAAACATTGGAATGAATATTGGGATTATTCCCGTTGCAGGACTTTCCTTGCCATTCTTGAGTTATGGAGGAAGCTTTATCGTTGTAACACTAGCTTTTATGGGGTTAGCTCAAAGTGTTTGGATTAGAAGGCTCAAAAGTGACAAAAATTCAAGAATATTAGGATAACTATTTAAACCAAAAAAAGTGATAAAGCGCAAAAAAACAAGACATATATTAATTGGCAATGTTGGGGTTGGAGGAGATGAACCAGTTAGGGTTCAATCTATGACCAATACTGATACTCGCAATGTTAAAAAAACTGTTTCACAAATTAAAGGACTTGAAAGGGTTGGATGTGAAATTGTAAGAGTTGCGGTTCCCGACATGGAAGCTGCTAAAGTTCTTTCGGAAATAAAAAAACAGATTTCCATTCCACTGGTTGCAGATATTCATTTTTCTGCTGATTTAGCCTTGGAAGCTATTCGTCAAGGAGTTGATAAAATTCGGATTAATCCTGGGAACGTGAAGCCTATAGAAAAAATAAAAGAAGTTGTATTAGCCTGTAAAAAGAAGAAAATTCCTATTAGAATTGGGGTTAATGCAGGCTCTTTGGAACAAGAAATTTTAGAGCAATATAAGGGCGAAGCAACCGCAAAGGGAATGGTTCAATCTGCAATTAAACACATTACAATCTTAGAGGAATTGGGTTTTGAAGATATTATGATTTCCCTTAAAGCATCTGACATTGAAAGAACGGTTGAGGCATATCGAGAGTTAAGTGAAAAAGTTAACTACCCCTTGCACGTTGGGGTTACTGAAGCTGGCACAAAATTTCGAGGAACTGTGATGAGTTCTATCGGTATTGGAACTTTGCTTTATGCTGGAATTGGAGACACAATCCGTGTTTCATTGACGGATGATCCCACAGAAGAAATCCCTGTTGCATGGGAAATTTTATCAGCACTTGACCTTCGACATCGAAAGCCCACAGTAACAAGTTGCCCGACTTGCGGAAGAACAGAAATTGATTTACTGAAACTAACAAAAGAAGTTGAAAAATTAGTTGAGAAGTTTCCTAGGAAACTTCATATTGCTGTGATGGGCTGCATTGTTAATGGTCCAGGAGAAGCTAAAGAGGCAGACATTGCAGTAATTGGAGGCAAGGGGGTTGGTTTAATTTGTCGTAAGGGTAAGATACTAAGGAAAGTTAAAGAAAGGGACTTATTAACTGAATTTAAGAAAGAGCTAGAGAAGGAGTTTAAAAAATAATTCATTATCAAAAAACAAAATGGAATGTAAGGTTGCTAAGACTGCTGGTTTTTGTGGAGGTGTTAAAAAGGCCTTTTTAATGGTGCAAGAAGAATTTAAAACAAAACCAGAAAATGGAAGGATCTTGATCTTTGGTTCACTTGTGCATAATGAAAATGTGATGAAAATTATCAATGGAATGGGTATTGTGAAAATAGATTCCTTGAATGAAGTAGGAAGTGGCGACATTGTGATAATCACAGCCCATGGTGCTGGCAGGAAGGTTTTTGAGGAAATAGAGAGACGAGGTGCGACAAGCTTTAATGCAACCTGCCCTAAGGTTTCAATGGTGCAAGATTGTGCTAAAAAATATTACGAAAAAGGATTTGAAATTATAATCTTTGGAAACAGAGAGCATAAAGAGGTTAGAGGTATCAACGGTTGGTGTGAAAATAAAGCCAGGATCATTCCAGATTTCAAGGAAGTAGCAGCTTTAATTAATGAGATCAGAGCTAAGAAGATTAAAAAACCAATTTTATTGATATCGCAAACAACTCAAAATATCGAAAAGTTCGAGCGAATTAAGAAAATGATCCATGCTGCCATAAAAGAAGCGGGTGGTAAAATTGAAATTATTGATACAATCTGTCGAGCAACCTTTGTGCGCCAAAAAGAGGCTTTTGTGATTGCAAAAGAAATGGATGCAGTAATTGTAATTGGTGGTAGGAGCAGTTCTAATACAAAACAGCTTTGGAAAATAGCGAAAGATCAAAACCCAAATACAATTTGGATTGAAGACCCTAGTGAAGTAAAAAGCGATGAGAATAAGGAGTTTCTTCGAAGGGCTAAATCGATCGGAATCATTTCTGGAGCCTCAACCTCTCCAGATGACATCAACATGGTTAGAAAAATGATCGAAAGTTCTGATTAGAAAGGATTTTGTAACTTTTTGAAAGGTTGACTGAATAGAAAATTGTTGTTATATTGTGTAGTGTTATGAAACAAGAAGATGTTACATTGATTAGTTGCAGTGTTTGTGGTGAGAGATATCGCACAGGCAGTGCAAAAATCGTAGGGAGTAGGAACAATTCTTTGATTGTTCATATTCATTGTGGAAGTTGTTATTCTTCTACGCTTACGATTATTTCCAAAAACTCAACCGGTGAAAACACCATGACAATGGGAATGTTAACAGATTTAAGTTACAACGAAGCTGTGGAGTCAATGAATATGAGAGCAATCGATGCTGATGAAGTGTTGGATATTATTGAGGAAACTCGATAGTAGTCGCAAAATCTCAATTCTTTTTTCACAATAAAGTTGTTCAATGTAGGCAAGTCTTTACTAAGTAATTAAAGGGAAATTTCCCATAAGTGTTAAAAAAGTCAAGATGGAAGAAATCACATTAAAAGCGAGAATTAGAAAAGAAGGTGAAAAATTAACAAAAGAAACTCGAGAAATTCCTGCTGTTGTGTATGGAAAGAAGATCGGTAGTATTGCAATCTTCGTTAATTTATCTGAATTAAACAGAATATTTGATAAAGCAGGAGAGAGCACGATTATAAACTTGCAAGTCGAGGATGAAAAAGGTAAAAACGAAATTTACAAAACGTTAATTTATGATTATCAAACAGAGGCCATTGGAAATGAATTTATTCATGTTGATTTTTTTAACGTCAAGATGGACCAAAAAATTGAGACAAATGTCGAATTGGAATTTGTTGGAGAGTCAATCGCCGTGAAAGAGTTAGGTGGAACTTTTGTTAGAGGTTTAGATTCAGTTGAAGTTCAGTGTTTGCCTGCTGATTTGCCCGGTAGTATTGAGATCGATATTTCAGTGTTGGATTCTTTCGATAAACATATTTATGTAAAAGATGTTATTGTTGGTGAAAAAATTAGTATTTTAACGGATGATACGATCGTTGTAGCGGCTGTCAGTGCTCCACGAACAAAGGAAGACGTTGAAAGTTTAGATGAAGCTGTTGATTCTGATATTTCACAAGTTGAGGGAATGGAAGAAATAGAGGCAGAAGGAGCGGCAGAAGGAGATGACGAAAAGAAAAAAGAAAAAGAGAGTAATGAGAATAAAGAGAAAAAGGAGAAAAAGGAATAATTAGTCCTTGGAATAAAAATTTTTAAGAGATAGCCTTGAAATGTCTCAAAAAAAAAGAAAAATAAAATCTAGGATCTTTTTGATAACTATGACCTCACTGATTGTGATGTGGGGTCTAGTTTTTTCTTTTCCAAGTGATTATCTAAATTTTGCCATTGCTGCTAGTGATGATGAAGACGATAAAGAAAAGGAAGAGGAAGCTGAGGAGATTGAAGATGATGTTGAAAACCTAGAAGATGACCTAGAGAAAGCTCTAAAAGAGAAAGCTGTTAAGGAACAGGAAAAATTATTGATTTCAAATGAACTTTGGGCAATCCGAAAGAACATAACTGTTGTTGAGGCTGATATCGAAGAGACTGGCAATGAAATCAAGAAACTTGAAAGAGAAATTGTCGAGGCTATCGATGAAATTGCTTTAAAGAAAAAATTAATGGGGGCAATTTTGCGACAAATAAATCGAACAAACCGAGAGTTGCAGTTGATTGCTTACGGGAAAGAGAGTGGTTTGAGTGAGTATTTCTCGATTGTTGATGGTTTAGAGAACATGGAGGGTAAGTTGTCGACATTGATTGTCGAGGTAAGACAGAAAAAAGAAGATCTAGAAAAGCAGAGAATCAAGCAAAAAGAGGGCTTGGCTTTACATGATGACCAAAAAGAATTATTGGAGTATCAAAAAAATAAAAAAGGTTGGGTTCTTAGTCAAAAACAACAAGCTATCAACGAAGATGCTTCTGAGATCGGTCAAATTCAGGCCAAGATTTCTAAAATGAAATCAGAGATTTCTAAATTACTTGGAAAGGGGTATGATGCAAGTGATATTAAAAGTGCTGTTAAATATGCTAGTAAAAAGACGGGTGTTAGAAGAGATTTTTTGATGGGAATGTTAGTTGTCGAATCTAATTTAGGACGTTTCACTGGTGGGTGTAATTACAAAGAAAGTCGTATGAGCGATTACCGAAAAACAATATTCAAGCAAATTTGTAAAGAAGTCGACAGAAATTATAAAAAAATGAAAGTCTCCTGCCCACCTTCTAATTACAAAGGAACTGGTGGTGCGATGGGAGTTCAGCAATTTATGTCAGACACTTGGTTAGGATATAAGGATAGAATTTCAGAAAAAACAGGTAATTATCCTCCTGACCCTTGGAATTTAACAGACGGAGTGATGGCGATGGCAATTAAACTTGGTAATGATGGAGCAACAAAAAAAAGCGGTGAATGGAGGGCTGCATCACGTTACCTTGGTACATGCCATACAAAAACCACCGAATTTTATTGTAGAGATGTTTTGTATTGGGCGGATAATTATGAAAAAGTTTTGAATTAATTTTGAAGCAATAGCACAAAGCAAGTAATATTTTTTCTAGTTACTTGTTGGTGTAAAAAGACCGGAGTTTAACAACACAGGTCTTTTTTTGTTTTTTAAATTCTTGCTAAATGTATAAATGTGTTGACGCGGAAATGAAAGTGGTGTAGAATGTAAGTGAAGTGGAGTGAAGTGGGGAAAACACGAAACAAGTCTCTTAAGGGGAGGGATGGGAGTTGGACTCTTTGTCCTGCTCCCAGAGGCAATAAGAATTCATCCATTTATCTCATGTTTATAGGTGAATACCAACACACAATTGACCCAAAGAAGCGGATTGCAATTCCGTCTAAGTTTAGGTTGCATTTTGAAGGTGGTGTGGTGGTGACAAGGGGCTTAGATAAATGCCTTTTTATCTATTCAAGAGAAGAGTGGTCAAAAATAGCTACAAAATTAGGAGAAATGCCAGTTGGTGAAAAATCAACCAGAAGTTTTGTTAGATTAATGCTCGCTGGTGCAGTTGATTCGAATCTCGACTCTCAAGGAAGAGTTTTAATTCCAGAGTATCTGAAAGAATACGCAAACTTAAAAAAACAAGTTATTGTTGCGGGCTTGTTTAATCGTTTAGAACTTTGGGATGAAAATGAGTGGAATAAATACAAAAAATCTGCTGAGGAGAATCAAGATGAAATAGCAGAGCAATTGGGGAAATTAGGAATGTACTAAAAATATGCACAAGACAGTTTTATTAGCAGAATCAGCTTTTCAATTGAATCTAAAAAAAGGAGATGTAGTAGTCGATGCAACACTTGGAATGGGTGGACACACGATTGAACTTGCTAAAATAGTAGGTGAAAAAGGGAGAGTTATTGCAATTGATATGGATGCCGTTGCAATTCGTGAAGCAAAAAATCGAATTAAAAAAGAGCACAAAGAGTTTCTAGATAGAATAATTTTCGTAAAAGACAATTTCAAAAACATTGACAAAATAGTTGCTGGACAGGGGACTTCAGCAATTAAAGTAAAAGGTGTTTTAGCTGATTTGGGCTGGAGAATCGAGCAAATCAATGATCCGGCATACGGTCTCAGCTTCAACGTTGATGCTAGACTCAATATGCGTCTAGATGAAGCTGGTGATAGTCCAGAAGACTCTGAGGATGCATTTGATATCATTAACTCTTGGTCAGCTGATGACCTAGAGAGATTATTCCGAGAGCTTGGAGAGGAGAGGTTTTCGAAGAGAATTGTTATTGCGATTAAAGAGGCAAGAAAAGAAAAGGAAATAAAAACAACGATGGAATTGGCCAATATTATAGAGGAATCAGTTGGTCACAGAGGAAGGAAAGGTGAGAGAAAAATACATCCAGCAACAAAAGTTTTTCAAGCACTTAGAATCCAAGTGAACAGTGAATTGAATAACTTAAATGTATTCTTGGAGAACGCGCTTAAAGTATTGGAAAAGGATGGGCGTTTGGCAATTATCTCCTTTCATTCAATTGAGGATCGAATCGTGAAGAACTTTTGCAAGAGTGGTACAAAAGGATGTGTGTGTCCTAAGGAATTCCCAATCTGCAAATGTGGGAAAGAACCTAAATTGAAACTGATCACGAAAAAACCAATCATTCCTAGTGACTTGGAACTTAAAGAAAATAGACGGGCAAGGAGTGCCAAGTTAAGGGTTATTCAAAAAAAATAGACATAGAGGTATAAATAAAAAGTAAAAGTGTGAGGGGGCAACGTTGATGTGGTAGCATATTCAGTTGCAACAAAAAAAGGAAAGATTGAAAGATGCAAAAAGATTCAAAAAAAGCATGAGTCTTCTTTTGGGTCTTCCTTATCTTCAATGGTTAACGCACTGACATTTGCGGTTGTTGTTGTTGGTGTGCTCTATGTAGCACAAACTAATAGACTAGCCACCATGGGGTATGAAATAAAAGAAAAAGAAAATGAAATCAACACACTATTTAAAGACAATGAAGCTCTTAAGATTAATGCCGCAGAGCTAAAATCGATGCATCATCTTGAGCTTAAGAAAGAAGAGATGAAACTAAGAAAGCCTCAAGAGATTGGTTATTTAGAGATTGATGATTCGGTAGCAATGGGGAGATAGGAACAATATGCTTAAAAAAGTTAAAAAAAGGAGAAAATCTGTGTCATCTGACTTGAAACAGAAAGTTCTACCAAGGTCCAGAGTGTATCTGGTTGTTTTTGCTATATTAATTTTTACGGGAATTATTGTTTTTCAATTGTATCGTCTACAAATCAAAGGCAATATTAAGTATACAAACCTAGCAAAAAAACAACACCAGGCAAGTAATAGAATTTTACCTTCAAGAGGCGAAATTTTTTTGTGTCAAAAAGAGGCAAAATTTTCATTAGCAGTTAACAAAGAACTTAAGACGGTTTTTGCTATGCCAAATGAGATTAAAGATCCAGTATTAACCGCGAGTATAATTGCCCCGATCTTAGACTTAGAAGAGACAGATGTTTTGAGAAAACTTTCAAAAAAAGGTGATTTATACGAAGTTTTAAGGCGTAAAATTTCCAAAGAACTTTTCTTGAAGGTTGAAAAACTGAAATTGGAAGGGATTTATGGGGAAAGCGAATATTGGAGGTATTATCCAGGTAATTCGCTGGCAGCTCAAGTAGTTGGATTCGTTGGCTATAAAGAGGACAAACTATTTGGACAATATGGGATAGAGAGTAAATTAGAAGAAAGACTTAGTGGAAGAGAGGGTATGATGGAACAAGAAAGGGATGTCTTTGGGAGGTGGATTTCAATTGGCTCCAAGTTAGTAACACCTGAGCGTGACGGACAAGATGTTGTTTTGACCTTGGATCATGTTTTGCAGTTTAAGACAGAATCTGCACTTAAAAGTGCTATTAAAAGACACGATGCTGATAGTGGAAGAGTTATTATTACGAATCCAAGTACAGGCGAAATTTTAGCCATGGCTGCATACCCAACCTTTGATCCAAACGAATATTCAAAAGTTGAGGATATTAGTGTTTTTAAAAACTCTTTGATTTCAAATGAGTATGAGTGTGGGTCTGTTTTTAAACCAATAACGATGGCTATTGGGCTAGACACAGAAAAAATTACACCAGAGACAACCTATATCGACAGAGGTTTTGTTGCAGAGGCTGGGTTTACTATTAATAATTCGGATAAAAAAGCATACCAAAAGCAAACAATGACACAGGTGATTGAGAAATCGCTAAATACAGGAGTTATCTTTGTTGAAAAAGAAATTGGAAATCAAGAATTTTATCGATATATAAAAGATTTTGGTTTCGGAGAAGTCACGGGTGTCTCCTTACCAGGAGAGGCTGACGGAAACATCTCAAATTTAAAAAAGAATAGAGATATTGAATACTTCACTGCTTCTTTCGGGCAAGGAATTACTGTTACACCATTACAATTGGCAATGGCATACGGAGTGATGGCAAATGGAGGAGAGTTATTGAAGCCACAAATTATAAATAGTATTATTGATTTAAACGGAGCGGAAGAGAAATTTGAAACCAAGAAGGTTAAGTCTGTTATTTCTAAGAAAACATCTGAAGAGGTTTCTTTGATGCTAGAGAGTAATATTCTTAATGGACACGGGAAGTTAGCAGGAGTTCCAGGATACCGCATCGCTGGTAAGACTGGAACAGCACAAATTCCTGATAAAGAGAACGGTGGATATTTAGAAGATGCAACCACTGGAACTTTCGCGGGATATGGACCTGTGGAAGATCCAATCTTTGCAATGGTTGTGATAATAGATTATCCTAAAGATGTGGAATGGGCAGAGAGTACAGCAGCCCCAGTTTTCGGAGAATTAGCGAAAGTAGTTCTTGATTATTATGGGGTAGAACCGACCGAGGAATATGATTTAAAGGATTTAGAAAAATTTGCAAAAACCCACAACTATCTTTTTAATAAAGAAGAAGAAATAAAAAATGAGTCATTAGAGACTGAAACAAGTAAGGATCAAGATTAAAGGCTAATTGATAAATTTCACCATATGAACAAGTCAAAGAAAGCAAGATTTTTAGAGAAAGTATTGCGTTTAATGGCAATTTGTGTTTTATGGCGACATAAACCAAAAGTTGTTGCAATTACGGGAAGTGTTGGGAAAACTACAACAAAAGACATGACCTGGAAATTGTTGGAGAAGTATTTCAATGTCAGGAGGAATATTAAGAACTATAATAATGAAATTGGCGTTCCATTGACTATCATCGGCGTGGAGTCTGGGGAGAGCTCAATGATCAAATGGTTTTTTGTTTTCCTGAGTTGGGTGGGTGTTATGTTTTCTAGGAAATATCCAGAGATTTTGGTCTTGGAAATGGGTGCTGACAAGCCAGGTGATATCAAATACCTTACTAGTTTTGTGCCTATTGAGGTTGGAGTTATAACAAACATTGGGATTTCTCATCTTGAAAATTTTAAAACAAAAAAAGCGGTAGCTGTGGAAAAGGGGCATCTCCTAAGAAGTGTCCCTGTGAATGGACTGGCGATTTTAAATAGCGATGATGCTGAATGTCAAAAACTAGCCCCACAGCTTAAAACCAACGTAATTAAGTGCGGTTTTGAGGAGGGGGCGTCAATGCTTGGAAGCGATATTATTTATGGTTATCGCTCATTGGAAACCAGAAGTGGGAAAAAGATTAAGTTAGTTAAGGGGATTTTATTTAAATTAAACTATCAAGGTAAGATTATCCCAATTAAACTGAAGCACGCACTAGGTTACCCTCAAGTTTATGCAGCACTCAATGCATTTGCTGTGGCAGAATACTTTAAACTGAATAAGCTTGAAGCCGCGGAAGCATTGCAGGATTTTCTTCCTCCACCAGGAAGAATGGTTTTAATGCCAGGTATTAAAAATTCGGCAGTGATTGACGATACTTACAATAGTGCTCCGGAAAGTCTGAATGCTTGCCTTGTTACGCTTGATAAAATAAAAGCCGAAAGGAAAATTGTCGTCTTAGGTGATATGTTGGAGCTTGGAGAAGAAGAGGAGAGCGCTCATCGAGAGGCAGGAAAAAAAGTTGCCGAGTTACAACCAGAATTCTTCGTTGCTGTTGGAAAAAGAATGAAATATGCAGCGATAGAGTACAGGAAAAACACCCAAGATAAGGATTCAATAGGATGCTTTAGCTCCCCCAACGAAGCAATGATTTTCATTCAGCATACGCTGAAAGAAGGAGATGTGGTTTTAGTGAAAGGATCACAGGGAATGAGAATGGAAAAAATTGTTGAAGAAATTATGAGGCAACCAGAAAAGAAAAAAGAATTGCTAGTTAGACAGGATGACACTTGGCAAACAAAGGATTTTATAGCGCCATAGAGAATACAACAGAGTGAATTCAAATAATAAAAAAGTCGCTATCTTTGTTTGGGTGACTTTTTTTAAAACCAAACATGTTATTTATTTCCTATTTGTCAGCAGGCTCTTCTTTCCCAATATTAGCGATAGTATCCTTCATATCGTTGTAAGTGTCCTTACAGTTATATACACCAAGAACATTCATGTCATAGAGCCTTACTGCGGCTTGAAAGCTTCGAATAGGGTCTTTATCTAGAACAATAAAGCTTCTAACCGGTAATTTGTCTTTCTTTTTTTCTAATTCTTCTAAGGGGATATTAATTGATCCATCGATATGATCAAGCGCAAAATCCACAGCTGAACGAGTGTCAATAAATTTCAGTCTAGACCCATCCAAGAGTTGTTCAATAATTTCCTTGGCTGTATAAGAAGTTACTTTCAGCAGATCTGATTGTATTAAGGGATTCCCAAGCGTAACCAAACCAAATTCGTTGTGAGCATAGTTTATGATCCCACCATCAAGATATTTTACAGTCAAACCCTCCTTCTGAAGATGTTCAGTGAGAATCCTACCATTAGGAGAATCTGTTCTATCTATAATTATTATAGTTTTTGTTTTGCTTAGTAAGTTTAGTTTATCCTCTAGTTTTGTCAGGGGTATATTAATCGAAGCTTCAATATGTTTTAAAATAAACTCATTCTCCTCTCGAATGTCCACCAATTGAAAATCTTCGTTTCGAATTGCCCTTGAAGTTTCCTTTGGTGAAATTGTGGGAACTTGTAAATTAGCGTCTGCTTCTACCTGTTTGTTTTCAGAAAGTTTTTTTTCTAATGCACCCTTTTGTTTATTTATTTTTTTTACATAAAAAACACCAGAAATAGTTACTATTAGAATAAAAGCAACAAGGGCTGGCCAGATCAGAAAAGGTTGCGTCTTTTTTGACTCTTGGGAAATAATTTGTTTCCTTGGTGGTTGGTGTTGCATATATTTTATTTTAAAATTGTTTTTATGAAAGTTGGTCTTCCGTTTACAAAATCCTTGGCAGAAATTTCATTTTTCCCCTCTAATTGAACTGTTTTTAATAATAAAGCACCTTGGATTGTTTGAATTAACACCTCCTTGTCACGTTCGAACACTTGTCCTACCTCCATTGAATAGTTTTTTGAATCATAATCTTTGAAGGTCAATGTAACTCTTTTGTCTAAGTCAGCTTGTTTCCAGAAAGCACAAACTTTTGGCCAAACATTGAAGGCACGATATAAATTGAAGATATCTTCAGCATTTTGGTTCTGCCAAAGTATTTTCCCATCTTCTTTTCTTATCATTCTTGTTGATGAAGACTGCTCATTGTTTTGCGGTGTAGAAGTAAGCTCTTTTTTTACAATCTTTTCAAGAGTCGGGATGAGTAATTGATTCGAAATTTTAATTAGCTCATCTTCTAATCCTAAATAAGTAATATCTCTAGGTATAACAATGCTTTTTTGTGAAAAAATCTTACCAGTATCAACCCCTTCATCCATCAACATAATGGAAACACCAGTCTTCCCCCTACCATTTTTTAGTGCATTATGAATCGGAGAAGAACCGCGAAACTCTGGTAAAACTGAAGCATGAACATTGATACAACCAAACAAGGGAATATCCAGAATTTCTTTTGGTAAGATGATTCCGTAGGCAGCAACAATTATTAGATCTGGCTGTTTGCTTCTTAAAAGGTTTATTGCAGTAGCATTTAATTTTTCATATTGAATAACTTCAATGCCTTGTTTCTTAGCAATCTCCTTGACTGGACTTGCAAGCAGTTTACTTTTTCTTCCAATTGCTTTGTCTGGTTGAGTGAAAACACAATCTATTTTTATGCCTTCTTCAAGTAAATTCAATAAAATTTCACTTGCAAAGCGAGGGGTTCCCATGAAGACTATTTTCTTGGAATCTAATAACATCTTTTATTTATTTTGTAGTAGTATTGCTAGCTATTTTGTGGTCAATTAAAAGCGTTCCTTCAAGATGGTCAATTTCGTGTTGTAGCGCTCGGGCAAAGAACCCACGAGCCCTAATTATTTGTTTTTTGCCGTTTGCATCGATTGCCTTAACTTTTATTTTTTCGTATCGCTCAATTTGTAGGAATTTTCCAGGGAAAGAAAGGCAACCTTCCTCAGAAAGGATTTTTTCCCCTGAAAGTTTTTTAATTTCAGGATTAATCAATACAAAAAGTTCATCTTCGATTTCTATAATGCAAAGTTGAATATTTTCACCAACCTGCGGTGCTGCAAGTCCAACACCTTTATGTGCTCTTAAGGTATCTGTCATTTCGGTGATAAGGTTCTTAATCCTATCATTAGTTGGATCCATCACAGGAAGAGATTTTTTTCGTAAAATATCATTTGGGAAGGTCAGTAGTTCTAGCATCAGACTGTAGTTAGATTTAATAAGTTGTTGAGAAAATTTACTTGATATTCTTATTGTATTAGAAAATTGATTCAGAATCAACATCAATAATCCATTCATCAGGAACGATATTTGAAATACTCTTCCAAGTTTCAGATGTAAATGATGTTGTTTTCAAGAGAATGTGTTTTTCCCATCTCCCCCTGACCTTTTTGATAGTAGCAAAATAAGGTGGTTGAACCAAGGTTTTTGAGTTTCTAAAGTTTGTCGAAAGTTTATTGTAGGTTACTCTCGTTTTTTTAGCAAGAGTTGCTTCGTTAGGTTGCTTGAGAGTAAGACGAATTATATAAGAAAAAGGAGGGTAACTAAAAGCTTTTCTTGTCTCCAGTTCTTCCTTTGCAAATTCTAACCAATTTTGTTTCTGCACAGTTTCCAAGAGTTCACTTGCAGGGTCGTATGTTTGAATAATGCATTTTCCGTTTCGCTTGCTATTCACTCGATTTAGCCTTCCAGCCAATTGGAATAGATTTCCGACCCATCTTTCGTCAAAACGAAAATCTGTTTGTCCAGCCCAATTATCAACGTTTATGGTAGCAGTGAGTTCAACGTTCGGTAAATCAAATCCTTTTGCAATTGCATAGGTACCAACAAGAATATCAAGTTTATTATTCTGTAGTTTTTGAAAGAGTATCTTTCTGTCACTAATTTTTTCAAAAATTGTGCCATCAATAAGCTCGATTCTTGCGGAAGGGTAATGTTTCTTAAGGAAGCTGGCAACACCCTCTGTTCCAAACCCAATGTCCTTTAAGCGAAAACTTTTGCAAGAAGGACATTGAGTCAGATTTGATGTTTTGAATGAGCAATGAAGACATTTATAGTTATTTTTTTCATGAACAAGAGGTAAGTTGCAAGAAGGGCATTGAAGTTTCTTCTTGCAATCAGTGCAATAGATAAGCTTACTTTTACCTCTTCTTGGAATGAGCACAAAAGAAAGCCCTTTCCTTTTAAGTGTTTTTGCAAGTTCAGTTTCCAGCTCTTCTGAAAAAGGAATCTCTCCTCTTTTAGTGTATATTTTTCTTAAATCAGGCAAAATAAACTCAGGTTCTATAACTTGGAAACCTTTTATTTTTAATCTAGGGAGCTCCAAGAAGTAATATTTTCCATCTAGAGATTTTTTGACGGATTCCATCGACGGTGTACTTGAAATGAAAATAGTTTTAGTTTTGTAGATTTTCGTCATCATCTCCACTACAGTTCTTGCGTGATATCGAGGTGAACTATCCCATTGTTTATGCGAGATATCTTGCTCTTCATCAACAATGATTAATCCTAAATTTTTAAACGGTAAGAAGAGCCCAATTCTGGTTGAAATTATAATATCAGCTGAACCTTCTTTTATTTGATTAAGCGCAAAAGTTACTTCCGTGGATTTCAATTTGGAATGGAAGAACAAGATGTTTTTTCCAGAAAATCTCTTTTTATATCTGATAATTTCTTGATTGGAGAGAAAAATTTCAGGAATAATTAAAAGAGATTGTTTCTTTTCCTTGAGCATTTCTTGCATAGTAGTCATAGCCACCTCTGTTTTTCCGGCACAAGCAGGACCAAAGAGAAGAAATGGCTTTGTTGCGTTTCCATGTTTTATTTCTCCAATGACACTTTTTTGCTCTTTGGTGTGTTTTATTTTTTTTTGATCTTTCTCAGACTTAGACTGCTTAACAAAACAGGGAGTTTCTTTTTTGGCAAACTTTGGCACAAATTGTTTTGTGACAACACCAAGTGAGGTTAGATAATATACAGAAATTTGCCTTGCTAGTTTAATTTGCCTTGGAGTTAAAAATCCATAGCTAATAACTTTTGAAATAGGCCTTGTTTTGAATGTTGGGCGAGTTGTTTTTTTTGCTACAATCCCCGTAATCTTTTTTCTTCCGAAATTAATCTCAACCAATGTTCCTATTGCTATTTCAATGTTATTTGAATAGGTGAAAAACTGAGGCTTATTCCGAGCCACCTTTGTTAGTGGGATGACATCAAAATAGTTCATTTTGTTTAAATATTTTTTGCTATTCTCTAATTTATTTTCCAATGACCAACGAGATAACCAACTCCAATAGGCGCTTCATAGGAAAGTTGCTTAAAAGTGTGCCTATGATTCTCTAGTGCCCCAAGCGCAATAATAATCGAGCGTAGACCACATTCTCCAGCTTCTTCACAAAAATCAGGATTTAAATTCATGATTTTAGAGGTCTCGTTTTTCTTGAGAAGCTCTATGAGCGTTTGATCAAATTTGACTCCATATGGAGAGAACCCAGCAGGGGCATCTTCAGTAAGACGATGAGACATGTCTCCGCTGGCAATAATCGCAACATTTTCATTAACTTCGTCGATGACCTCACTTATGAATTTTCCGAAATTAAAATGTGTTTGCCAATCTAACGCTGTGTATGTCAAGGGAATAATCTTTGGCCTCCAACTCAAGTCTTTTAAGAGATGAAAAAGAGGAATAAGCACACCATGATCAATTTTTGACTCTCGAAGAACCTCTATCGGAAAATGTTTCTTCCTTAATTCAGAAAAAACTAGTTTTGCTAATTCTGGGTTGTTAGAAAAAGAAAAGTCGCTATTAGATGCTCCAAAATCAGAAAAACTACCCTTGAAATTATCTTCAAAGTTAATTGTGAATTTATCATATCTCATCGGTCCATGAGGTGAAACAATTATGATTGTCTCTGGTGCGGCTTTCTTGAATTCTTTCGCCAGTTTTTCCAGTGCATCAATTGTTTTTTTCGCAAGAGTAATTTGAGATCCTCCAATCTCTGGAATGATAAGTGGTGGATGAGGGCAAATTGCAGCAAAATTCAACATCTTTTTTTGTTATTTTCCATAAAAAACAAGATAAAAGTATTTTTTGTAAAATACTTCAATGATTCTTTCGTCTATAACGATAGCAAAAGAGTTTGAAAAAGTCCAACTTCAGGGGCCCCAGAGACAATACGAATATATGCAAATGTATTGACATTTTCATATAAATGTGTTAAAATTTTAAAAATGGTACTTTAAATCTATAAAATATACACAATAGAAAAAACGGTTTAAATTTTTTCAAAGAGAGGAGAGAATAAAATGAATGCATTGGTTCATGAGGTAGCAAAAGCTCTTTTTCTTACGGGAGCATTAGGTTTTTTAGTGCTTATAGTTGTGTCAATATATGGAGCACACAGAAAAAAACGGAGCAACGAAGATGGAATGCTGGACTATAAAAGGGATCTCAGACCTGTTTATTGGTTGCTTGCAACAATGGCGTTGATGATATCTGGAATTGGTTTGGGAATTTTTTTCTGACAACAGAAATTTTGTGAATATTTTTAAAAAGGCATGAACTAGAACTTCTAGTGCATGCCTTTTTACTTTTTGATTAACAGAAATCATTTTTTATAAGGATTTATTTGAACTATTTTTGAAATTATAACCAAAGTTTTTAATAAATACAACATTGCGGAATGAAGATTCTTTCATGTCAAGAGTTGACACCATCCCAATGCAAGATTATAATGTAGTAGTGTCATGGAGTACTTGATTGACACAACATATTGTGCTATTATGTAGAAAAGAGTTAAATAAAACAAAATTATGAAGTGTCCTTACTGTGGTCACAAGGAAACGAAGGTTGTTGATTCGCGAGAAATTGAAGACGGAAAGACGATCAGGAGGAGAAGGGAATGTGAGAAAGTGGAATGCAAGTTGAGATTTTCAACATATGAGCAAATTGAAACACTAAATTCGACTGTGTTGAAGCGCGACGGACAAAAAGAAGAATATAAAAGAGAGAAACTAGAAGAATCAATTAGAAGGGCAACAAACAAGAGATTGGAAGAATCTCAAATTGCACAAATTATTTCATCCGTTGAGTCCGAACTACGAACAAAGGGAAAATGTGAGATGACTGCAAAGGAGATTGGAGAAGTAGTACTAACACATTTAAAAACACGCGATGAAGTTTCATATTTGCGATTTGCTTCAGTTTTTAAATCATTTGGAACAGGAAAAAGATTTGTGAAAGAACTCGATAAGTTGGAGGAAAAAGAATAACAAAAAGATAAACACAAGAAAGGTAATTACATTTGGAAAGTTTTTGGCCAAAAATATTCCAATATTCCAATATCCATAATATATTAATTTTTGCGGGGGCAAACAAAAATGAAAAAAGGGAAAAAACAGGTAGCTGCAAAGAAAGTGAACATTGCAAGAGCTACAAAAGGGGCGAAAACAAAGAAAAAAAGATTTGTACCGAAATTTAGCGAAGTTGTGAAAAGAGATGGCTCGGTGGTTAAATTCTCTCAGAAAAAGATTTCAGAGGCTGTCTACAAGGCCTTCAAAGAGGTTGATGAGGGAAGTCTAGTGAAAGCAAGAGCTGTGTCAGAGAAAGCAGCTAGAATGCTGAGTAAGAACTGTGCACGTGGATATGTTCCGAGTATTGAAGAGGTTCAGGATACGGTTGAGAGAGTTTTAATGGTACTAGATTTTGAGGAAACAGCCAAAGCATATATCTTATATCGAGATAAGCGAAGAAAAATCAGAGACACAGAAGCTTCTTTGGAAGAAGCGGTTGAATTAGTGGATCAATACCTAAGAGAACTTGATTGGCAAGTGAAGGAAAATTCAAACATGGCATATTCCTTGCAAGGTTTGAATAATTACATTTCTTCAATTGTGAGTAGTAAGTACTGGATGGAAAGAATCTATGCAAAGAAAATTAAACGTTCGCATGAAGAAGGAGATCTACATATACATGACTTGGATAAATTAGCAGCTTATTGCTGTGGCTGGGATCTTCAAGATTTATTAAATAGAGGGTTCACAGGAGTTCCTGGAAAGATTTCCTGTAAACCACCACGACATTTTAGAACGGCGCTTGGACAATTAGTCAACTTCTTCTACACAACGCAGGGTGAAACAGCTGGAGCTCAAGCATTTTCAAACATTGATACATTGCTTGCACCATTTATTAAGTATGACAAGTTAGACTACAAAGCCGTGAAACAGGCTATTCAGGAATTTGTTTTCAATTTAAATGTTCCAACAAGGGTCGGATTTCAAACTCCATTTACCAATATCACATTAGACCTAGAGGTACCAAAGATGTTCAAGGATCAGAATGTGATTAGGGGTGGTCAATTACAGGAAGACAAGTATGGTGATTTTCAAGAAGAGATGGACATGTTTAATCGGGCATTTGCTGAAGTGATGAGCGAGGGTGATGCAAACGGAAGAGTGTTCACATTTCCAATTCCTACATATAACATTTCGAAGAAATTTAATTGGGATAACAAGAATTTGGACAAAGTCTGGGAGATGACAGCTAAATATGGAATTCCATACTTTGCAAACTTCATTAATTCTGATATGGACCCAGAAGACGCTCGTTCAATGTGTTGCAGGCTAAGACTTGACAACAGAGAACTTCGGAAGAGAATGGGTGGCTTGTTTGGAGCTGCACCGCTAACAGGTTCAATTGGCGTTGTGACAATCAATCTTCCAAGAATTGGATACCTAGCAAAAGATAAAAAAGATTTCTATAAGAGATTAGATGTCCTAATGGATATCGCCAGAGACAGTTTGGAGGTCAAACGGAAGGTTATCGATAATTTTACAAAGAAAGGTTTGTATCCATATGCTGCATTCTATCTAGATGGGACGTTGCAAAGAAAGGGAAGTTGTTGGTCAAATCATTTCTCAACAATCGGCCTTGTGGGAATGAACGAGGCTGTTGTAAACTTGATTGGAAAATCAATTACCACAAAAACCGGAGTAAAATTCGCAGAAGAGGTTTTGGTTCATATGAGAGAGCGCATGATAAAATTCCAGACAGAAACTGATAATTTATATAACCTAGAAGCAACACCAGCAGAAGGAACAAGTTACCGACTAGCCCTCAAGGACCAAAAGCGTTTTCCAAAGATGATTTTTGCAAATAACGGAGCGGTAGAAGAAGGAGCTCAACCATATTACACAAACTCCTCGCAATTGCCTGTTGGACATACTGACGATCTATTTGAAGCACTGGACTTGCAAGATAAGTTGCAAACGAAGTATACTGGCGGGACTGTGCTACATGGATTTCTCGGAGAGCGAATTAATGATATTAATACAACGAAAAGTCTTGTGAAAAAAATTGCCTCAAATTATGAGATGCCATATTTCACACTTTCTCCGACTTTCAGTGTTTGTCCAGTTCACGGGTATTTAACAGGAGAGCACAAGGCATGTCCAAAATGTGTTGCTCATTTGCCAGAGAAATATTCCAAGAAGTCTGCAGAGGTTAAATAATTAGCAAATAAATAGTTTACATATTTAATAAAACCATAAAAAACAAAAAAAATGGTAAAAGTTACAAAACAAAAAATAGGGGAAAGTGAAATAGTTTGTCATGACTGCGGCAAGACAATGGCGGAAGGTGACATGTGCGTGCCTTATGATGTGGCAAAAAAAACTTTCTACAAGTGCGATAAATGCTTTGTAAAAGATGATTCATTAAGAAATTATCAAGAGACAGAGGTTTATTCTAGGATCGTTGGTTATATTAGACCAGTGAAGCAATGGAATGTTGGGAAGACAGCAGAATACGCTGATAGAAAAGAGTATTGTGTAGAAGCTTAAGTTTGCTGAAGGTGTAACGAAAGTTGCACCTTCTTCTTTTTACCTAGAAAAAAGAAATTAAAAATTAAGAAGTAAAATGAGAAAAAGAATCGAGAAGTTTAAGGAAACATTTCATGCCCAGTCCTTCATTGCTGGAATCGTCGCGATTGTTTTTTTAGCGGGACTGTTTGTTTTTGTTTCTAATTTTAGTTTGGGTTTTAACGCAGTTGGGATCTCTACAATGATCGGTGAAGATAAGGTTGCTAGTATAATGAAGGATTTAGTGGAAAATAATTTAACTAAGAAGGGAACAGATGTAGCTGTCGAGAATGTTGAGTTTATTAAGGAACTGGGATTGTATGAAGTTAAGATGAAGCTTGCTGGGAAGGCAGAAACTAGTGCTTTTTTAAGTAGGGACGGGAAATATTTTGTTAAAGAGGCTGCAAGTTTGGAAGAAATTAAGTCAAAACGTGAGGCTCAAGAAGAGGCTGCAGCTGGGGAAGCGGAAAGAAAAAGAGATATCAAGATTCCCAAAACCAAAAAACCTAATGTTGAAGTTTTTGTGATGAGTCACTGTCCATTTGGAACACAGGTGCAAAAAGGTTTTCTACCTGTTATCAAAAAACTCGGAAGTAAGGCGGATATAAATTTCAAGTTTGTGGATTATTTAATGCATGGAAAAAAAGAATTGACTGAAAATTTGAATCAATATTGCATTGAGCAAGAGGAAAATAAAAAATACTTGAAATACCTGGAATGTTTTTTGGGTAGCACAGGAGAGGCGAGTGATTCAACGAGTTGTATGAAGGAGTTCGGAATTTCTGAAAAGAAAATTGCAAGCTGCAGTACCAAAGTTGATGAGAAATTTCTCATAAGTAAGCAGTTCGCAGACAAAACTACTTGGCAAGGAGGAAAATACCCGCTTTTTAATTTGCAAAAAGAAGAAAATGACAAATATAAAGTTGGGGGATCACCAACTATCGTGATTAACGGTGTTACCGTTGAACCAAACCGAGATCCGAAGAGTCTTTTAAAAACGGTATGCTCAGCCTTTGAGGAGGCTCCAAAGGAGTGTGAAGAGGTCGTTCCCTCTCAAACACCGTCTCCGGGATTTGGCATTGGGAAGGCCCCAACAGTTTCAAGTGATGGAGGTTGCGAAGAATAGAAGCTCTAAATTAGTATAAAATAAAACCACCAGTTTTTGCCGGTGGTTTTATTTATCAAAATTTCGTCTAACAACTCGTTATTTATTGATCGAGTTTAATCTAATTGAGCAATGTTAAAAAACTAGACTATAACCCTAGGAATCCGCCTCTATCAATTAGCTTTGAGCTATGAAGCCTTAGTTGACCAGCAACGGATTTCTTGGAGTACAAAAGTTGAGTGTTTTTATCATAAATAACATCCCTGTTCTCTATTTCGACATCATTCTTTTGAACATTAACAAGCTCGATATGATCACGAGTATCAATCCCCGAAGACTTCACGGTGTCTCCAATTGTAAAGAAGATGTTCTCATAATCTTCTATCCATTGAACGTTATAGATTGGAGCAGATGATCTGGTGATCATAAATTTCTCACCCTTTTCCCTGATTGGTTGGACCTCCCAGTCTCGTAACATAACGTACCAAATTTCATTATCACTCCAATATAAAAGCTTCTTCCCATCATCAGAAAATTGAATATCTTGAATTTCTCCTGAAAGTTCCTTGATGGAAACTTCACCTTCCTCTTTTTCATAATTAAAAAGAAAGAGTTTTTGATTAGGCGTCATGATTGCAATCCTGTATTGATCATAAGTAACCATTTTTACAAAAGAGTCCTTATCTGTAATCGTTAAGATGCTGGCAATTTGTTTCTTAGTTTCAATATCGTTATTTTTGATTTCCCAAATTGAGTTGTCGACCAAATGGAAATAATAGATTCTGTTACCAGCAAAATCAAAGCCACCAACCTGATTGTCTAGTAAGAGTGCCTGATCTGGTTTTTGAATATCAACATAAAGAAGCTCGTGGTTTTTTGTTAAAATGACCAACTCATCGTTTTTATTGAACATCCAGCGAACTTGCTTGAACTCTATTTTATCAGAAGCATTTTCCGTAACATCATCTTTTATTTGTGTGGTTTCTGGGATGATTGTTGCTTGGTTTGTAGAAACTTCTTCGTTTAAACTTGGCACTGTAGAGATTTTTTGATCAGCTTTTTTGCTAATTCCTTTTTCCTTTGATGTTTCTGTTTCCAAGCCTTTCTTGATTGTTACCCCATTTTCTTCTTTAAAAAGATCGTTTAGCACAATAATGTCTTCTAGATTTTCTTTGTCTACCTTGGCAATTATGAAAATTTTCTCACCGTCAGATGATGAGAAGGGCATAAGAATCCTTTTATTGTCGCTGCTCCATTCAACATTCTCTTTTTCAGATTGTGGGAGGAAATTGAATTCAGAAGTTTCGTATATTGTTTTCACAGAGTTATCTTCAGTATTCAACAGAGCGACAATTCTTAAGTCATCTTTTTCTGAAAAAAGGACAACTTCAGTATTGTTTCTTGGAGAAAGAAAGAATTGTTTTACATTTTCAACGATAAATGTGTTTTCCTCAAGCCCCGTATTGGGAAGCAGAAGAATATTCCAAAACTCTGTTGAGATTCCGGAGTGGACATTAATTGTTTTACTCCAAGAAGTATAGCCCTCCTTTTTGCAGGCAATAGTGTGTTTTCCTGGTCTAATACCATTCAATGTATAGGACCCATTAATAACGCTTAATTTACTCTTCTTTTGTTTTTTATTATCAACATAGATGTCTATATCTCGAGGAGCACTTTTAATGGTAATAGACCCGCTATATACAAAAATGTTATTTACTGTGTCAAAGCGATATCCTTTTGCAAAGAGTACGATTACAGGAGCTGTTAGAAAGAACAGAATGATAAAGAACAATAAATATAATCGTCTTTGGGTAATTGTCATAGATTTAAAAACAAATGATAAGCCAACAGCCTAGCCGTTCTTGAAGAAGGAAGAAAGGTTGTTGGTTTGTAATAATTAATATAGCACTGCCTTTATAGTATACTTGAAAAAAGATAGATTCTCAAACAGGAAAAGTATTAAGTTAAATCCTAAACTACCACCTATAATAATCAGCAATAAACTCCAGTAAGTAAAGCTCAATGCATGCAACTTGTCAAGGTTGTAAAGGTTTTTTATATATGTTAGATTTAAGTGAACAAGAGGGATTCTGGGGGAAGATAATTCTAGAGAAAAAATATATGGAAAACAAAGAAGTGAAAAGTGGTAGCAAAGAAGCGATTGTGAAGGAGGATAAAAAAACAGAATTGTTGCCAGTTAACGATTCTAAAGAGAGTAAGAATGGCGGTGTCTCTAAATACATTGACATTCGAATTGTCATTCTGTTTGTAATAGGAGTTTTGTTTGGTTTTGCTATGAAAACGCAGACAACCAAAACAAACGTAATCGGAGCCAATGACCCACAACTCGAGAAAACGAGAGGTGATTATTTGTTCACCCAGTTTGAGCGAGAACAGGAACTTTCTGTGGAGGAAGCAGAGTTAATCGAAGCAGAAGCTGATGATTCAGTGATAGAAGAAAGCGAAGATGTCTTGATAGATACAGAAGAGTAAAGGTAGTTTTAGGAGAAAAAATAAGGAGGATGATAGAATATTCAATAAATAAACAAAGGATATGTCAAAGAAAAAAAAGAAAAACGGGGGGCATGCAAAGAAAGAGATAATAGAATCAAACGTAAAAAAAGAAGCAATGAAAAAAGAAGACTCATTAAAGACCGAGATGAAAAAAAGGGAAGAAGAAATCAAGGTGAACGCTGTCTCAAAAGAGGAAGTTAAATCAGAAGAAGAAATTGTTGGTCAAACAACACTTTCAGAATTGGATGAAAAGACAGAAAATCAAAAAACAATAAAAAATCTTGTTTCAGCTGTAATTTTGCTTTCAGGGATTGCAGTCGGTAGTTTTTTCGTTGATATCGTCCAGTTTATGAGTGGTGATGGTTTCTCAAAGCGAGCTTTAGACAATTCCGAAGTATTGGTCGCAGGAGATCGAACCTGGGTAGCTTTTAATGAACCAGCCATTGATGTAAAAGTTTTGACTGTGAGTGAGGAAGAAATGAAGAATTGCAAGAATTGTGACACAAAGGAAGTGCTACTCTGGTTAAGGGATTACATTCCAACAATGGTAGTAAATAACGTGGATGCAGAATCAGAAGAAGGGAAGGCAATGATTGAAGCATATGAAATTAAATCATTACCAGCATTTTTCTTTTCTGAGGAAATCGAACAAACAAAGTTTTTCCAAGGTGAAGGTAGAGTTGTTTTCGCAGAAAAGAATGATTCTTTTATGCTAAATGCTGCTGGACTTGGAATCCCAGTCGGAAAGTATCTACAAACTCCTGAAGTAGGCGAAACAGATGCAATTCTTGGCAACAAAGAAGCGAAGGTGAAAGTGGTTGTTTTCTCTGATTTCCAGTGTCCATATTGTGGAGAACATTTTAAAAATGCAAAAGAAGCCGTTAAAGGTTTTAGCGAAGAAGAAGTTGCTCTTGTGTATAAAGACCTACCATTAAACTTTCATTTGCAAGGGAAAAATGCAGCAATGGCCGCAAGATGCAGTCAGGATCAAGAGAAATTTTGGGAAATGGGAGAACTGCTATATAGCTCACAAAAGGATTGGCAGGACACTGAAGGAATTGCACAATTCAAAAAATATGCTAGAGAGCTAAAACTTGATACATTTAAATTTAACAAGTGTATGGATGATCGATCTGCAGAAGCTCTTGTTGATGAGGATTTGGCTCAGGCAAAGGAAATTGGAGTAACTGGAACACCAGCAACATTTGTTGGAACTCAGTTTGCAAGCGGAGTTGTTACTGCACTAGAAATTAAAGCAATGATTCAAAATGAGTTGGATGGCGACATTGATGAGATGGACGCTGATATATTAGAAGATGTTTCAAGCGAAATGGAAGAAGAAACAGAAGAAGAAGTTAAAGTTCAATAACTATTTATTCCTACGGGAATTATGAAAAATAAAAACAAATACGAGATAATTATCCATGGCCGTGGGGGTCAGGGTGCTAAGACTACGGCTGAAATTTTGGTGCAAGCTGCTATTTTGAAGGGAAAATTTGTACAGGCTTTTCCAAATTTTGGCCCGGAACGAACAGGTGCTCCGATGTGTGCATTTGTGAGAATTTCCAATGAGCCAATCAGGACTCGCGAACCAGTCGTTGATCCTGATTGTGTTTTGGTCTTAGATGAAACGATTACCGATGTGATTGATGTAACAAAAAACGTAACAGATACGGAGGCTTTAATCATAAATTCGACAAAAGAAAAACAAGAATTGGCGAAGAAACTGAAGTTTGAGGGAAATCTTATCCCCATCGATGCTAGTGGGATGTCCCAAGAGATTATTGGTGAGAATAGACCTAATACAGTAATTATAGGTAGATTTGCTTTTGCTTCTCATATTGTTGAACTGGAGGATGTAATAAAAGTTTTCCGCAATAAATATGAAAATAAAATTGGAAAAGAAAAGACTGATAAAAATATAAAAGCAATCGAAAAAGCTTTTAGGCATCACTAGAGTTAAGTTTTTTAGGTTTACAAAAATGACACAAATAAAACAAACAAAAAGCACCCATTTTAGAAAAATAGCAGCAAAAACAAAACAGGAGAAGACCCAAATGGGGAAAGAATTAGGTGCTGCAATTGAAAATAAGGCTGAAAAATACCCTTCAATTGGAGAGTGGAAGAGTTCGATCTTCACTGTCAAGGAGAAATGTATTGGCTGTGAAATGTGCGTAAAGCATTGTCCGGAGGCTGCTATAACAACAAAGGAAATCGGGGATAAAAAAAGAGCAGAAATTGACCAATCTTTCTGTAAGGGTTGCGGGATATGCGAGAATGTTTGTCCAGTTGAAGCGATTGAGGTGAAGAAAATGTAAGAGTTAAAAAGAAGGAATAAATGGAAAAAAAATGTGGCAAGTTCAACTTGGTGATTGACTTTGACAGTACATTCATCAAATTGGAAGCCCTTGATGAACTGGCAAAGATTGCCCTGGAGAATGATTCAAGAAAGGAAGAAAAAACTGCAGAGATACAGAAAATCACAAATCGTGGGATGGTAGGAGAAATCTCTTTTCCAGAATCACTACAATCAAGACTTGATTTGTTCAGTATAAAGAGAGAACATATAGAGAAGTTAATTAAGAAACTAAAAGGGAGTATTTCAGAATCCTTTTTGCGGAATAGAGATTTTTTTCTAAAAAATAAGGAGCATATATATATAATTTCAGGAGGTTTTCTCGACTATATTTTACCAGTTGCTCAAAATTTTGGAATTTCGAAAGAGCATATTTTAGCAAATAGATTTGTTTTCGAAGGGGAGGATGTTATTGGTTTCGATAAGACAAGTTTTTTAGCGCAGGAAAGCGGTAAAGTGAAAGCTGTAAAAAATCTTGGAATTGGAAAAGTTGTGGTTGTCGGTGATGGATGGACTGATTATGAAATTAAAGAAACAGGTAATGCTGAAAACTTCTTTGCTTTTTCAGAGAATGTGAAGAGAGTAAAAGTAATAGAAGTTGCAGACGTAGAATGTTTTGACCTCGAACAAGTTATTGAAAAAATAAAGTCGTGAAAATAGGCTAACACATTTATTGTTATATAAAGATGAATACAAAAAATAAAAAAATTGCGCTTACTGGCGGTTATGCTGTTGGTGAGGCGATGCGACAAATTAATCCAGACGTTGTTGCAATGTACCCGATTACTCCACAAACTCCAATTATTGAATATTTTGCTAAACAAAAAGCAAACGGAAAAGTGAAAACGGAGGTTGTCACTGTTGAGTCAGAGCACAGTGCTATGAGTGCTTGTATTGGCTCTTCAGCATCAGGTGCACGAACTTTAACAGCTTCAAGCTCTCAGGGGATCATGTATATGTTTGAAGTTTTGCCAGTCGCTTCTTCAATGAGATTGCCAATTTTAATGGCAGTTTCAAATCGTGCAATTTCAGGGCCAATCAATATCCATGGTGATCATTCTGATGCCATGGCGATGAGAGATACAGGCTGGATTCAAATTTTTGCCGAAAACACTCAGGAGGCATACGACAACACGATTATCGGAATGAAATTGGCAGAAAAAGCTCTTTTGCCTCTTGCGACTAACATGGATGGATTTTTTGTTTCACATAGCGTTGAAAACCTAGAACTACTCGAAGACGAAGAAGTAAAAGGATTTATTGGTGAATATTCCCCTAAACAAAGTTTGTTTGACTTTGACAATCCGAAAACCTTTGGACCTGTTGCTTTGCAGAATTCTTATTTTGAGTTTAGAAAACAAATTCAGGATGCAATGCTGAAAACTTCAAAAATGTTTGAAGAGGTGGCAGAAGAGTTTGAAAAAATATCCAAAAGAAAATATGGTTTTGTCGAGGAATATCGAACTGAAGACGCAGGTAAGGTAATAGTTGCGATGGGGAGTGTTTGCGGAACCATCAAAGAAACAGTTGATCGCCTAAGAGACGAAGGGAAGAACGTTGGGTTGTTGAAAATAAGACTTTTCAGACCATTTCCTTATAAGCAGGTTGCCAAAGCGCTAAAAGGTGTGCAAGATATTATTGTAATGGATCGAAACTTAGCATTTGGAACGAAGCAGGTTTTAGCATCTGAGATTGAACATGCAACAGGAAAGAAAGTACAAAGCGTTGTTTATGGGTTGGGAGGAAGAGATGTCTTCGAGAAACAGATTGAAGAGTTGTTCTTGGAAGAGAAATCCCCAGAATATTTAATGTAAAAAGGCAATAATTTAAAAATAAGTCTTAGATTTGAAATATGAACAAAACATATAAAAAACAAAAATTTACTGCAGCTACGACTTGTGCTGGTTGCCCAATTGGAGTTGTGGCTCGCACCGTTTTAAATGCAACCGATGATCCCATCGTGGTTACTAATGCAACCGGATGTATGGAGGTAACTTCTACTATATATCCCAATACCTCCTGGAAAGTTCCATATATACATAGCGTTTTTGGTAATGCTGGTGCAACTGCTTCGGGGATTGAAGCTGCTGTAAAATCTCTCAGTAAACAAGGAAAAGTTGATGAAAAAGTTAAAGTTATTGCTTTTGCTGGCGATGGTGGAACCTATGATATTGGCTTTCAGGCACTTTCTGGTGCGCTAGAAAGAGGCCATGACTTCTTGTATGTTTGTTATGATAATGGAGCTTATATGAACACAGGGAATCAGAGAAGTGGAGCAACTCCTTTAGGGGCTAGCACACAAACAACTCCTTTTGGAAAAGAAGCTTTCGGAAAGCAAACCAGAAGAAAAGATATTATGACAATTGTGGCTGGTCACCATGTTCCGTATGCAGCAACAGCAAATATTGGTTTTCTGGAAGATTTTAAAGCTAAGGTCAAAAAAGCTCTAGCAATTAAAGGCCCAAAATTTATTCTAGTTTTTTCACCCTGTGTTGCACTTTGGAAGTTTCCACCTGCAAAGACCTTTGAGGTTGCAAAGCTCGGCACAGAGACTAATTTTTGGCCTTTGTATGAGATTGAAAATGGGCACTATAAGTTCTCCTATGAACCAAAAAAGCGAAAACCAATTGAAGAATTTTATGGCACCCAGGGAAGGTTCAAACATATCTTCAAAAGAGACGACAAAGAAGCTTTATTGCAAAAAATTCAAAAAGAAATTGACGATGATTTTGCAAGAATTAAAGCAACAGTTGAATCACATCAAAAAGTATAAAATACATTAAAAAGCAATTAAGCTTTTAATTAATTGTAGAAGCTAAATAACTTTGAACAGGAAATAGTATATGGGAATTGAAATCATCATCATTGGAGTTTTTATAATCGCTGGCTTTATTGGCTTAGGTTTTTTTCTTAATGGAAAATTCTCAAACGTTCAAACCCAAGACAAAGGAAAAGAGCTCTTGCTTTTACAGCAACAAATGGGACAAGTGATCCAGGTATTGGACCAAAGATTAGCTGAAAATAAACAAGAACTAGATCGAAAACTTTCAGAATCTAATATGATATCCAAAAATCAATCAACTGAAAATATTCGTGTGATTCAAGATATTTCACGTGATAGTCAAGACCAAGTTGCTAGAATCAACAAGCAATTATTAGGCGTGACACAGCAGATGACAAAATTAGATGAAACAAACCGTCAAGTGATGGACTTTTCTTCCCAATTAAAGAATTTACAGGATATTTTAAAAAACCCGAAACAAAGGGGAGTGCTAGGGGAATATTTTTTAGAAGAAACTTTGAAAAATGTACTACCTCCGAATAGTTACAAGATGCAATATGGATTTAAGGATGGAGTGATTGTGGATGCCGTTGTTTTTGTTAAGGAGAAGATTATCCCGATTGATTCGAAGTTTTCCTTAGAAACCTATGAAAAACTCTTAAGTTGCACTGATGCGAAACAAAGAACAATCCTGGAAAAACAGTTTAAACAAGATTTGAAGAATCGAATTGACGAAACTTCAAAATATGTTAAACCAAACGAGCAAACGGTGGATTTTGCATTTATGTTCATTCCGTCAGAAGCGATTTATTACGACCTTCTTGTAAATAAAGTTGGTTCCGCGCAAGTTTCTTCACGAGATTTAATTGAGTATGCATTTAAAGACAAGCATGTGATTATTGTTTCACCTACATCATTTTTAGCCTATCTACAAACAGTTTTACAGGGATTGAGAGCCTTGGAAATTGAAGAATCAGCAAAAGAAATCCAAAAAAATGTTGAAAAACTCGGAAAACATCTCAGCCAATATTCTATATATCATGATAAACTTGGAAATACCTTAAAGACAACAGTTAATCATTTCAATAACTCCAGTAAAGAATTCAATAAGGTTGATAAGGATATCATGAAAGTTACAAACACGAAAAAAAAGTTGGATTTAGAGGGGGAGGAAGTTGAATCTCCGAAGCTAGAGGCCTGAAAATCGAAATAATTTGCAATGAAAAGACGAGTCGGAGGAATTTCTCCTGACTCGTCTTTTGGTTATACCAAGATTCACAATCTACCATCTCCATTGATTACTTTGATGAAAGAGCGCTTTTAAATTCTGAGCACTTAACTTAAAGGCTTCTTCTATCTCATCAACACTCTTGTTGTATTGAAGAAGTTTCTTGGAGAACGCCGGATCCCCATTGATTGGTTTTGATAGAAAGGTTTTAGGCTCATAAACATGGCCCCGAATTTCAAGGGATAAACAACTACAGTAGAGTGCCTTTATTAGATTACTACTCTCTTTTGTACTCTCGCTTTCTTCCCCTCCTCCTTTTTTGCATGGCTCAATTTTTGCTATGCAAACAGGAAAGAGAATCAATATCTCATGAAATATATCCTTGCCAACTGCAGCTTCTAGGGCATCCTTTCCGAGAAGATTTGTTTTGGGATGATAAAGATACATCTTACTACATTCTATTTCGATAGAATTAACTTGGATTGTTCCTGTGGAAAGTTCTGTCATGACGTATCTCCTAAAGGGTTTTTTGCTGTAATTAAGAAAGTTTCAAAGAACTAGTTAACAAAAAATGGTATATTGAAAAACACATTTGTAACGATTAATATAGCACGCTTTATTTTTTTGTAAATGGCAACTTGCTGTATTTTATCTAAAAACATACCTATAAAACAAAAAACAACCCAATAATAAAAAGAGTTGTACTTGGTTTTAGCTGTTTTTCTAAAGTGAGATCCTTAGAATATCACCATTTTTAGTGCTAATAAATGCTCGATCCTGTTTTTCATTGACCCAGAAGTGTTCAGCATCTATGAATTTTTCACTGAATTTTTTCACTGTCTCCGATTGATTGCTCTTTAAAATCTTCATAAGAACCCCGTTTTTTGAGTCCAAAGAATATATATTACTTGGTTGAGACCTAGTTTCGATATCGACAATTCTTGTCTCTTCATAATCATCATTTTTTGCAGAGAAAGAAGTTTTTAATTTTCCTTCAAAGTATTGTTGAATTTCTCCGTTTTCAGATGCCACCAAAAGTGAATCATCAACCGCTAAGTCAATTGCTGCTGAAAAGAATTGTTGGTTCGGTATCCTGATTTTATAATTATGAAAACCTCCTGGTTTGCGAGGAAATTGATAGATATTCTTTGAATTATTATCAAGAATATAAAGATATTGGAGATAAACCCCAGCTCCTCCAATGGCAAGATTGTTAGGGAGTTTAATATCAACATCTGTAAAGCGATTTGTTACGGGGCTATAAGAAAAAACACGCTTTTCTGAAATAAGGAAGACCAGTCTAAGGGTCGGCATAGATACAAGTGTTTTGGTTTCTTTCATATCATTCTTAAGAGGGACTTCTTTCAAATTATTATTGGTGATGTCTAATCGGAAGAATTTTCCTGAAGCTGTGAGGATGAATAATTCGTCCTTATCTCCAGTTAAAGCTTTAATCTCCTCATTAACAGCTGCTATTGTTGTTGTTTCTGTCTCACTTTCGGAACCTCCTCTTTTTTGATCATTTATTATCTCGGTAGTTGAGGTTTCATTGAAAGCTTTATTTCCAATTAATTTAGACAAAAATGAGAATAAGAAAATCAACGCCAAGAGAGAAATCGTGCCTATAAGAATTATTTTTTTGTATTTTCTTGTAAGCAAAACAAACTTTCTCTTGAGTCTCCCCAAATCTTTTTGTTTTGAGATTGCTATAACAGAGGTAATTGAACTCGTCATGGCATCTCGAAAAGAAGTTTTTATTTGTGTATCAGTTGGTTTTGTACTTTCGCTGGCAATGTTATTTCCCTTCCCGATTCTCTTCTCTCCAGAGACAAGAGAATTAATCTTAGCATGCATAGCTGTGTAGAGCTCCTTGATTTTTTCTGTCAATTTAAGGAATATAGACTTTAGCTCATTCAGAATCCTTTGAAAATCAATTAAATCAAGTTTCTCTTTCACTTTTTTTAAATAGACGCCAATGGTTCTTCGAACACTCTTGGCTTGTTTTTCTTTAAATGTAGACTCTTCTTTTTTTCGTATCTCTCCATTTTTTACACGCATAAACTCTCTTTCTTTACGAATCGTTTCTTTTTCTGCCTCCATTTTTTCTTGCTCCTCTAGTTCTTTCGATGGTTCAATGGGGTAGGATATGCTGTTATTGAAAGAGAGGTCTTTTATGTTGTCATCTGATTTCCCAAGCTTAATTTTCGAAATTAAAGGGATTGAACTTGCTGAAATATTGTTATTTTTTTTCAAATCCTCAAGAGTTTTTTTGGCTTTATTTAAAATAGAATTAAAGCTCTTCTCATTGGTGTCGTCAATTTCCTTCATTTCAAGAACTTCTTTATTCCCATCAGCTTCTTTAATAAAAAGTTCCGGTTGCTCTTCAAACGGAGAAATAGGAGATGATCCCACAGTTTTGTTTTTTTGTTCCGTAGGCGCAGTTGGTTTGTTCGGAATATTCACTGCCCCTTTCTTTGCCTTTTTAGACAATTCTATTTCTCCGTCTCTTGTCTTTTTTGGTATTAATGAGGAGATTGGGGCCTCTGTCGTGATACTAACTTCTTTGTCTTTGGTATTTTTAGTCTCCTGTTCTATGTTTTTTAGTGAGCGGCATCTTTTGCCTAGAGAGGTCTTTGGAGTGAACGCTTCACTTTCTCCAAAAAAATTAAGCTTTGCGAGATCTTTTTCTTTTGGAGCCGAAGTCACGCTTTTCTCTTTGATGTTAGTGATAACAACCCCCACATCCTCTCCCTCTAAGTCCAAAGTTGATTTGAGAATATTATCAAATTCACTGGAAGTAAAGGTTTTTGTGTGGCGAGTGATTTCCTCCCAAGAAAGGGAGTCAAAAAGTTTCTTTGTTGAAAAAATAAGTTTATCTCCAATTGAGAGTTCACCATAAGAAATATCAGAAAATGTTTTCACAGGGTGCACGTTTTTTTCCTCATTTAACCCCTTTGATATTTCAGCAATTTTTTTATTCTTGGAGAGAAAAATTTGTCCATTCCCAAGCTTAGTAAAATGGAGTTCATTTCCGCTGATAACTCCAATAACAGCATCTAAATTATTGATCCAGTTTGTTATTTCATGTTGAGCAAGATCCTCTAATGCCAGGTTGATCTTATTAAGGGCACTTCCAAAACTTTCCTCTGTTCCCCTGTTTGGTTTTAAGAAGAATTCTCGCTTAATCACCTGGGAAAGAAGATTCGGAAGATAGGCGGATCCTTCTGAGTTGTCATTACTTCTGATTATACCAAAAAGGTCTCCCAATTTACGTTGGGCTGGATTCTCTCCCTCAAAATGAAAAGTGTTTGAAAATGGTTGCAAAGCTTTATCTTTACAGACCGCCACCAAGAAGGAATCTAATTCAATTTCAATTTTAGATTTTTTTTCTTTAATATTGTTGTGCATAGCAAAATATTTCAAGGAGACAACCAGTCTCCACGATATCGCTTTTCTTCTTTATTATAAAGCAACTCTATTTTTTGTGCAAAGAAAAGAGGATAAAGTTATGTTAAAGAATTTCAAAAAAGACGGTTTGCTAAATTTTAGCAAACCGTCTGTTCCAATTGAGAGTAAAATGTACAAGGTGGAACCTCCGATTGAATTAGAGTATTGCTCTGGGTGCACGTTTTTTCCAGTTCCATGGAAAAACGTTGAATTGGTCGCCAAACATAATCATTAATCCAGCAATAAATGTGGTGAAAAAACTGCAAATACAGCAAGAGGCAAGAAAAAGAGCCTCTCCAGTTCCGTGGCTACGGTTTGCTTGGCAAATTTTTTCCAACGAAGGTTGATACTGTTCCATAAGATATCTCCTCTTCTTTTGATTGAAAGAATCAAGCTATTAACAGTTTTAATTATATGCTAAGTAAAAAGATTTGACAAATATTTGGAGCTGTCATACAATGATATTAGCAGTCGATGGGGTAGAGTGCTAAATAACGAATTAACAAAAAATAGATGCTTTCAGACAGACAAGGAAAAATTCTAGCGTTAATCGTTCAAGAGTACACAAGATCGGCAGTCCCAGTCAGCAGCTCTTCTATTATGAAGGCTTTTAGAGAAAATATTTCTTCAGCAACAATTCGAAATGAAATGTTCGAACTTGAGAGAATAGGGTTTCTATTGAAACCACATGTTTCAGCAGGTAGAACACCATCAGACGCTGGATATCGATACTTTATTGACAATCTTTTGAAAAATCGCAAACTCACACAAGATGATCAAAAGACGTTGCAAGTCGAGATGCTAAAGTTGAAAGCGCAAAATACGAGACTTTCAAGAACTCTTGCAAAAACACTCTCAACAACATCAAGATGCATGGCTTTGTCAGGAATGATTGAAAAAAAGGACTATTATGATTTTGGAATGCACACATTGATGGATGATCCAGAATTCAACGAACTCGATGAAGTTTCGCGAATTGCTGCCTCACTTGACGTGATTGATGAGAAAATGGAGAAACTTCTAGACCACCTAGAAGACGGAGAAATAAGAATATTCATCGGAGAAGAGAATCCAATTGAAGAGATTCGTAAATGTTCCATGATTATTTCACCATATCGACTGGAAAACGGTGAACGAGGAGTCTTGGCGATTATTGGCCCTAAAAGGATGGAATATGGAAAGAACAAGAATTTAATTGATTTTGTAAGTGGATTCTTCAGTAATAAAAGCACAAAAGCTTTCTTCATAACAGCGACAACAGCGAATTTAGTTAACTTAATTTAGCAAAGCTTAGAGCCCAAGCGCATATCAATAGAATAAGCAGGATTAATAAAAAAAATAAAATAGCGATGATGAACTTAGGGAGAAAAATTAAAAATAAGCAACAAACCGAAGATAAGATGAAAAAAGATAATTTTGATTTTGAAAACAGTAGTATACGACCGATGGCAATTACAGTGAAGATTGTAGTTTTAAACTCCGATCAGAAAGTTCTTCTCTTAAAAAGGAGCAAAAAGTCTTTGAATCCGAAGAAATGGGACTTGCCGGGTGGGCATATCGACGAAGGAGAGTCTATAGAAGAAACAATCAAGAGAGAGGTCTTGGAAGAAACAGGGCTTTCTGTAGAGATTGGGCCAATCATCAACGTAGTTGAGTTTGCCAAGGATCACAAGGCATTTAAAGAGGAAAAAAGAGGTTTGCGATATATTGCACTAACAACTGATACGGAAGTTGTACTAAACGAGGACGAGCATTCAGAATTCAAATGGCTTTCCTTTGATGAAGCAATTGCTAGCTTGGAAGACAAGGGGTTTGAAGGGGAGAAAAAACAAACCATCAAAGAAGCGAAAAATCGAATGGAACTCGAAAAATCATTAAATGGTTGGCACAGAACACTAGCCGAGTTTGATAATTTTAAAAAGAGAACTGAAAAATCAAATGATGAATTCCGAAAATTTTGCCTCGAAAACTTTATCATGGAACTTTTACCAGTAATTGACAACTTTGAAATGGCAACGCAGCATATTCCGACAGAACAACAGGAAGAGGGATGGGTTGTGGGCGTGATGCATATTAAAAATCAACTACTTGGAGTTTTGGAGGCTAATGGAGTGACAGAAGTTCCCACCGCAAAAGGAGATGATGTAAATGAATCGATCCATGAGATACTGAAAGCTTCAGAAAAAAAAGATGGTGAAGGCGGAAAGGTTAAGAAGGTTTTGAAGAAGGGGTATCAAATCGAAAAGCGGATAATTCGACCAGCGACCATTGAAGTAGAATGATAAGTTGCATTGAAATGAAAGACGAATAAATAGTTTGAGTGCATATCTTGGTGATATTTCTTGTCGCCAAGGATATGGATTTAAAATAAGGGAGGGACAACCCCTGTAAAAATAGATCCAATTTTAATAAGTTAAGTGAAAATAAAGTTATGGGAAAAATCCTAGGAATCGATTTAGGAACAACCAACTCTGCGATGGCTATCGTGGAAGGCGGAACTCCTGAGATCGTAGAAAACAAAGAAGGGAACAGAACAACTCCTTCAGTAGTCGCGATTAATAAAGGTGGTGAAAGATTAGTAGGTCTTTTAGCAAAAAGGCAAGCTGTGACAAATCATGAGAATACAATCTATTCAGCAAAACGTTTGATTGGGCGAAAGTTTTCAGATGCAGAGGTAAAGGAAACTGCTACAAAACTTCCTTTTAAAATTACTTCAGGTAAAAATGAAGCCGTTAATATCACAATGAACGGAAAAGCATACCGACCAGCTGAAATTTCAGCAATGGTTTTGCAGAAATTAAAAGCTGATGCAGAGGAAAAACTCGGAGAAAAAATCGAAGAAGCTGTGATTACAGTTCCTGCATATTTTGACGATGCTCAAAGAAAAGCGACAAAAGATGCTGGAGAAATTGCTGGGCTCAAGGTGATGCGAATCATCAATGAACCAACAGCTGCAGCACTTGCGTATGGTTTTAACAAGAAAAAAGACGAAAAAATTGCTGTCTATGATCTTGGAGGAGGAACTTTCGATATTTCAATTTTGGAAGTTGCTGAAGACACTGTGGAAGTTAAAGCTACAAATGGTGATACTTATCTTGGTGGAGATGATTTTGATGAAAAAATCATAACTTGGATTCTAGATGAATTCAAGAAAGCAGAAGGAATTGATCTTTCAAAAGATCCACTTGCTCTTCAGAGAATCAAAGAATCTGCTGAGAAAGCGAAAATTGAACTTTCAACAGCACAAGAAAGTGAAATCAACCAACCATTTATCACTTCAGGTGATGATGGACCAAAACATCTTGTGATGAAAATTTCAAGAGCTAAATTGGAAGAACTAGTAGGAGATTTAGTAGACAAAACACTTGAACCAGTGAAAAAGGCATTGGCTGACGCAAAATTCAAAGCAGCTGATATCAATGAAATTGTGATGGTTGGAGGAATGACAAGAATGCCATTGGTTTTGAAGAGAGTAGAAGAATTCTTTGGAAAGAAACCATCGACCAGTGTTAATCCAGATGAAGTTGTGGCAATGGGTGCTGCAATTCAGGGTGGAGTTCTTCAAGGCGATGTCAAAGATGTATTGTTACTTGATGTGACACCACTTACTCTTGGAATTGAAACAATGGGTGGAGTTTTAACACCACTTATTGAACGAAATACTACAATTCCAACAACAAAGTCACAAATATTTTCAACTGCAGCTGATAATCAACCTGGTGTTGAAATTCATGTTTTGCAGGGTGAACGAAAAATGGCTGCAGACAGCAAACCACTTGGAAGATTTATGTTGGATGGAATTCCACCAGCACCAAGAGGAGTGCCACAAGTTGAAGTTTCTTTCGACATCGATGCAAATGGAATCTTGAATGTAAAAGCAATTGACAAAGCAACAAATAAAGAGCAATCAATTCGTATTGAAGCTTCAAGCGGAATGTCTGAGGAAGAGATTGAGAAAATGAAAAAGGATGCTGAACTGCATGCTGAAGAAGACAAAAAGAAAGCTGAGGAAATTGAAATAAAGAACACAGCTGATGCAATCGTTCATTCGACCGAAAAAACTTTTAAAGAGGTTGGAGACAAGATTTCTGATGACAAGAAAAAACCAGTTGAAGAAAAGCTTGAAGCCTTGAAAAAAATAAAAGATGGTGATGACTTTGAGGCAATCAAAAAAGCTTCTGAAGAGCTTTCAACTGAGGCTCAGAAAATTGGCGAAGAGATGTATAAAGCAGCTCAAGAAGCAGAAGCAGCTAAAGCAGCACCTGAAGGAGAAGAGAAAAAAGAAGAGGGTGATGTAAAAGAGGCTGAAGTTGAAGAAAAAGAAGAAGAAAAGAAGGAAGAGAAGAAAGACGAAAAAGAAGAAGAAAAGAAATAGTTCGGTTCTAGATAGACGGGGGGCATCAGAGTGCCCCCCGTTTGTTCTAAAGAGGAACTTTATTGAATTAAGGACTGAGGAGAACATAGTCATTACATATGTAAGTACACATGTAATGACATCACAACCTAGATAAAATTTAAGTACAAAATCTTTCAAGTCAAAGATGAACACATGTAGTGTTAATTTACAAAAAGGGAATAAAACTAAATTAAAAATAATTAAACCCCAATAAAATGAACCAAAACCAACAACCCCAAGCGGGTCAACAACAAATCCAGATCAAAGCCAATGATGAGGATTTGAAGGGGAAGTATTCAAACACAGTCCAGATGATGCACACTAAAGAGGAATTTGTTTTAGATTTTTTGAATATCTTCCCTCCAACAGGCACACTCAATTCACGTGTGATTGTTTCTCCTTCACATTTCAAAAGAATGACTGCTGCAATGAGCGACAATTTGAAGAAATATGAAGAGAAGTTCGGAAAGATCAAGGACGTGAAAGGGGAGGAAAGTGGAAAAATGGGATTTGTGGGATAGGAAAAAACTAAAAACGCCGAGTTAGTCAACTGCGCAATTTTTTAATTGGGCAGTTTTTTTATTTGCTAAAAAGATGAAAACGTTGTATCATCTGAAGTTGGAATTTTAGATTTTAACGAGTACTTATTTTAAATATTTTTTTTACGGGGGTGTATCATGATGGGGGGCAATCAAGAACGTGTTTGGAAACCAGTTTTTGAAATCGACACAAGTAAAGAACCTTTTTTAACTCAAAGGATGCCAAAACCAGGAGTCTTGCATGAACTTTTTCGTTTGATGTTAAACCTAAGAGTAGTTCATTACGTTACTGATGATTTTTTGGAAGAATACAGTCCATCATTGGCAATGTTGGCAAAGGTTGAAGTTAGCAGGGGTTTCAATGTCTTTGTTAAAAAAAATTACCAGCAAGAAAAGAGTTGCAGAAACACTCAGACTTTTGCGGAAAGGAGTTATTGCTAAAGCAGTCTTTGAAGCCGATGGGTACTTCCAGGATGTCTCGTTCTGCTTTGGGTCATTTTGTTTTCACGCTGGACCTGATGATATGGATGGACGGGAAAAGGTGCTTGCAAACGACATCAAAATCTTTGACGGAGTGGAGATTGTCTTTGATTACGAGCGTTGGAAGAACGGATCCCATTTGTCATGGGGCGTTGAACTTTCCTTTGGGTGGGCAAACACTCTTGAACTTGGGTGTAAAGGCTCAATACGAGCAGATTCAAGGGAAGATACCATCAATGCATTGTTGGCGTATCTGAAAGAGGGGAAGAAGCACATTAAACCTCGCTTTCAAAAGGATCGCAAAAAACTGATTGAGGCATTGAATCGGTTCGGGGATTCATATTGGTATTTCAAAATTTGAGCAGTAAGCGCAAATGCGCGAGAAGACTTGGTCTAATTTAGACCAAGTCTTCTTAATTTACAGATAACAAAAAACAGGACACTTTGAAATTTCAAAGGGTCCTGTTTAGAAGAGATGAGAGAATTATTTTTTACACAAGTCCATTTTAGGTTCTTTCCCCACTAAATTTTAGCCTTGCATTGCATCTTTGATGATCTCCACAGTACCTTCATTCGAGATTTTTTCCAAGAGATTACGTAGTTGCTTTTCCAAATAGCTGGTTTCGGAAAAGATCATATCGACTAGGTGTTGTGGATCAACATCCCTGCCAAGTCCTATCTCCTGAATATAATCCTTAGTAGCTCCACTTAATTTTTGCGTAGAAATAGCAGTTATTACAACCAACTTTGTAAGATCCGAAATGACCGTTGCTTGTTTTTTGAGCTTGCTATCCATGACCCCATCCCTCCCTTTTTGGTGTACGCAATAATGTGCACGAAAATTCAAACTAAAAAGTGCTATTGAATGATTTATTTATATACCATATAACAAGATTTGTCAATAGAATAAAATGAAGAAGCTATTACCTAGTAAAGAGGTTTTTCTCTATCATGAAAGAACATGCTATACTGAAATCAACTAGAATCAACTTAAAACGAAAATATAAAACTAAAATCATGCAACTCGAAGAACTTAAAAAAAGGGAACTGGGAATTAGAGCGGCCAGAATAAAAAAATTGAAACAGGAGAGAAGTAAAATGCAAAAGATTGATTTCAAGGTTTCTGAGGCGAAGTTCAGTATTGGAGGACAAATTATTACAACTTGGGTCACTTTCTTCATAGTAGCTTCCATAACAGCATTTTTGATTTGTTTTATCGCTTTTGGTGACACAAGAGTATCTGTTTGTGATAGCCAAATTTCCTCAACCATTACAAATTTTTGTATTGGTTGGCAATCTTTGTTTATGCTCACATTTTCAATTATTATTCTCCCAATAACTTTTTTGATTGGGACTGTGGAGTTTTTTCAAAGCATCAAGCAAGGGACGACCTTGAAGGAATTAAGTGAACAATTGCAGTTTCAAAAGGATTTGAACACTGTTAGTAAGGTCTTGGTTTATTCATTGTTTATCCTGTCTATTCAAATTTTGATTTATTTTGGAACTTTTGAGATACTTCCAGATGTCTTGAAATTACCATTTATTGTTTTTGATACGGATGCAATGTTACCAATTGCGCTAGCCCTTTTATATTATTCTGTACATCAGAGAATTGTATTTTTCTCAACAAGTACTAGGCTTTTATATACTGTGATTATTGTCAATCTTGCATCGATAGTTTTCTCCAGAGGAGTGCAATTAGTTTGGGAGGTTAGCTTCGGAAGATTATTCTAAGATAAGCATTGAATTTTTTTAAAACTCAGGACTTTTAACAAGGAGACAAACGTTCATTTTCAGCTATTATCTGTTTGGTCCATTTTTTCTTTTTAAAAAAATAAAAACCCTTGAAATTACTTTATCTCTAGTGTAATATTGATGAGGGTAAAATAATAAGATTATTTCTCCAAAGAACAGAAAGTGTTTGACTTGTTTGTTTACATGAGAAATAGGCGCCTTTAATTAATAGTTTTAATTTTTATGAATACAGAAGTAATACTAGGGGGATTGCGAAGCAAAAAGAAAGGACACTGGTTTTTGATCAGTGCTGCCCTGGTTTTAATAATTGTTTTGGTTTTCAATTTTGGATCCAATGCAAAAGGTGAGGACAAAGAAGGAGACACAATAGATATATCGCAGAAAGTTGTCGCATATGTTGAGACGGTGACACTAGGTGAAGGATCTTCAGATGCAGCCAAGCTTGAAAGAACGGCTATTTTTCGTTCCGCACAAGCTGGAAATGTTGTCGCTGAAAACACAGGAAGGATTAAACAAGTCAATTTTGAAATTGGTGATTTTGTAAGGCAGGGCCAGGTCCTAGCCGTATTTGATCAATCTAGCTTGAAAACAACAGCTGTAACGGCTCTATCTTCAGCAAGCGCTGGATTGGAAATTGCCTTGGATACTCAAAAAAAGACAGAAAAAGTTGCAAAAGAGAGCTTGGAGCTAACTAAAAACGCAAGAAAAATTGCTAAAATGCAATATGAAAATGCAAAAAATGATCCCACGGAAGATGAGGACATTGCAAAGAGAGCGTATGAAAACGCAAAAGATCTAGAGGATCAAGCTGAGCAAAATGTTAAGATCCAAAAGAATCAAGCACAGTTACAAGTTAACGGTGCTAAGCAGACAATGGATGGTGCAAGAGTTGTTTTTGAAAAAACTATTCTTAGAGCTCCAATTTCTGGGACAGTTGTTTCTAAGAATGTTGCAATTAGTGATTATATTACAAGTGGTTCTCGAATCGCTGGAGTTGTTGGAGAAGGAAAACTGCAAACAGTCGTTTCCTTGAATGCTGATCAAATCTCCAGAATAAAAATTGGCGACGAAGTTGCTATTGCGATTGGAAAAAGCCAGCACAAGGGGAAAATTGTCTCCCTTTCAACGATTGCAAAAACAACAAATCAAAGGTTTGATGTTAAGATTGAAACTTTAAAGGAAGTTATGACAAACGCGAACAAGACAGGCAAAGTTCTTTTTTCGTTAGCGCTAGAAGAGGAAGTAGTAGAGCCCTCTGAGCAGAAGATTTTCTTCGCTCCGATAAGTTCTGTGAATTTAGGACAAAGGAGATCTGTCGTGTTTATCTTAGAAGAAGGGAAAGCCATTGCCAGAGAAATTGAAGTTGGCGAAATTGTTGGTGATAAAATTGAAATAACAAAAGGAGTTTCTTTTGGAGAGAAGTTGATTATTGTTAATTCAAGAAATCTTACAGATGGTCAAGCAGTCACCACCAAAAAGGATTAGAAGATAAGGCTTGCAAAGAGCACAAATAAGAAATCGAAAAGAACTATTACAATGAATAGCACAGAAAATTCTAGTGAAAACAAAGATTCTCGGGTGAAAAAATTGAAACTCAGAGAAAAAATCGTTCGAGAGTTGGAAGAATTTGAAAATTCTCCCTGGGTTTTTTTGATTAGGAAAAGCAAGCTTACAATCTTGATTATTATTGCATTATTAATCTTTGGGATAGCAACAATTAAAAACATGCCACGGGAACTGAACCCTGAGATAGAAATTCCTTTTGCTATTGTTGTGACAGTTTTTCCGGGAGCGTCACCCTTGGATATTGAACAGCAAGTTACAAAAAAGATTGAGAGCGAAATAAGCGATCTAAACGGAATCAAAAGAATTGACTCCTCGAGTTCTCTTGGATTTTCTTCTATTTTTGTTGAATTTGAGGCCGGCGAGGATATTGATAAATCAATCAAAGAACTTAAAGATAAGGTTGACAATGCCAAAACTGAGCTGCCAGAAGATGCTAGTGAACCAAAAACAGTTGAGGCTAAAATCGATGATCGGCCCGTAATGGAAGTGACTCTTGTCTCAGAGGAATATGACGTCGCTGAGCTAAAACAGTTTGCCGAAAACTTAAAAGATGAGATAAAAGGAGTCCCTTTTGTGTCAGAGGTTAATATTTCAGGAGGAAGAGATCGAGTGATCAAAGTTGATTTTGATCAAGATATTCTTGCAAAAAAAGGATTAACGGTGCAAGGAGTGCTAGGTGTCTTGAGTGCTAATAATGTTAATTTTCCTGCAGGTTCTATTGTGATTGAAAAATCAAGATATAATGTAAGAATCCAAGGAGAATTCAAGGATTCTTCCGAAGTAGGAATATTTCCAATTGGTGCGAATAATGATGGAAGTTTGATTTATCTTGAAGATGTTGCGAAAGTAAAAGACGATTTTTCAAAAGAATTTTCCCGATCGAGATTTTCAATTGCTGGTGATGAGCCACTTGATGCAGTGTCAATTCAAATTTACAAAAAAACTGGGGGTGACGTGACAGCGCTAGCTAGTGAAGTTAGAGATCGAATCGAAAATGAGAAAGGTTCTGCATATCCAGAAAATGTAACAGTTGAGGTGACAAATGATTTTTCAAAGTTTGTGACTGATAGTATCAATACCTTGGTTGGTAATGGTTTGGCAACTGTATTTTTAATCCTCTTGCTCTTATTGATTTTTCTAGGTTGGCAAGAAGCTTTTTTGGCTGGACCTGCTGTACCTTTTTCATTTTTCATTGCTTTTATCGTGATGGCAAGTGTTGGAGAGAGTTTGAACACTATTTCACTTTTTGCGCTTGTCTTATCCCTCGGTCTCTTGGTTGATAGTGCTATTGTAATTGTTGAGGGGATGCATAATAAGGTTGAAAAGTACAAATTAACAGGTTATCAAGCGGCTATTTCAACAGTAAGAGAATATGCAGCACCATTACTTGCAGGAATGCTAACAACAGTAGCAGCCTTTTTCCCGCTATTGTTTGTGAAAGGAATCTTCGGGTCCTTCATTAGAACAATTCCAATTGTTGTGATTTCGACACTTATCGCTGGGTTGTTTGTTTCCGTATCAATTATTCCAGCACTCGGCACATATCTTATTAAACCCGTTAGAAAGAAGAAAGAAGAACCTTGTGGCAGAAATTTTTTCACAAAAGTTTGCTTGAAAATGAAACAAATTTTTAAGGGAAAGCCACGAAAAGAGCGATTTTCTTCAAAAATGTTTGACTGGATCGCTAAGGTATACAGAAGGAATATTCCAAAAATTTTAACCAGTCGTAAAAGACGCATTCAAGTAATCGCTGGGATTTGGATATTTTTCTTTATTTCGATGGCATTGCCGGTGTTTGGTTTGATTAAAATGCAAGCTTTTGGTCAGGATGATTCTGATTTTTTCTACATCAACCTCGAAATGCCAAACGGAACTGTTTTGGAAAGAACGGATGAAATAACCAAGAAAATTGAGAATGAACTTCGGAAAGAATCTGAAATTGAGAATTTCGTTACTAACATAGGGAGCGCTATAGGTGGAGATGGCGCAACTTCAGCTTCTGAAGGGGATAGCAACAAGGCTTTTATTCAAATTAATCTTATAGATAAAAAAGAACGTGAGACTTATAGTTTTGAGTTTGTTTCGGAGCTAAGAAAGAAACTCGAACCAATTGTCACCCAAGGGGACATTCGCTTTGTAGAGCTTGATTCAGGCCCCCCAGCAGGTAAGCCAATCGAACTTAGAGTAAGCGGTCCAGACCTTTTGATATTGGAGGAATTTGCTGAAAAAATTGCCGATGAATTGAAAAGCATTCCAACAACAATTGATGTGGAAACCTCTGTTAAACTTGCTGCAGGAGAGTTGGTTTTTACCCCAAACAAAGAAATCTTAGCTAAAAATGGAATTTCAGTGATTCAAATTGCTGGTGAGTTGAGGAGCAAGGTTGCTAGGAACGACGACATTGAGATTACCAGGGATGGTGATGAAGTGAAGATTGACACAGGAATTAATGACAAACAGTTATCAAGCACAGAAGACATCAAAGGGCTTTCTGTTTTAAATTCTAAGGGAGAGAAATTCTCAATCACTGAATTGGGCATGCTGACCTTTGAGCCTTCCCTTGCTACAATCAATAGGAGGGACAATGAAAGAATTGTCTTGATAACAGGGGATTCTGATGGAGGAAACACAACTGAAATCACTCAACAGCTTTTGGGTGAGATTGAAAAAATGTCATTGCCAAGTGGATATACTGTTTCTTCTGGAGGTGAAGCGCAGGAGATGATGGAAGTTTATATCGATATGTTCTTGAAGATGATTTTGGGAATTGTGCTTATTCTGTTTATTCTTGTTTTGCAGTTCAATTCATATCGACAAACCATGATTATCATATTCACTATTCCGCTCGCAATGATCGGTGTGCTTTGGGGGATGACGATCTTTAGAATGACATTGGATATCCCAGCTTTTATTGGAATTATTTCCTTGGCCGGGATTGTTGTTAATAACGCAATTATTCTTATTGATCAAATCAACCGTGAATTGAAGGAGGGAAGTGGATTGATTGATGCAGCTAAAAATGCAGGTTACATTCGTTTAAGGCCAATCTTCCTTACAACAATCACTACAATCATTGGTTTGTTACCACTTTCAATCACACAGCCAATTTGGAGAAATCTCGGTTTTGCGATTATTTTCGGACTGGCATTTTCAACGCTATTAACATTGATCATTGTACCAACAATGTTCGTGAGTCTTTATCGAAAAGAATATCCTCTTGAGAAGTAATGCTTATTCTATGAAGAGTTTAAAGTGAAAATCTTCTCATCGAAGTTATAACAGAGGTGAATTTTAGAAAAACTGAAGAGGTTGACATGTTTAAATCAAATATGTCGACCTCTTTTTTATTTCTTGCTAATTTGCTATAATTAGATTAAATAAGAGAACTAGAACAATTCTGGAGGTCTAGCAAGTCTAAACAAATAAAATATTAAAATATGTCATTAAAAGTAGTATTAGCCGGTGGTGGAACAGGCGGTCACCTCTTCCCGTTAGTGACCGTGGCAAAATATATAGAGAAGGATTTAATGACTAAAGGCGGGGCCCAGTTTTTGTATATTGGACCAAGGGGAGCGATGGAGAAGGAGGTAATGACTAAAAACAATATTCCTCAAAAAACAATTCTCACAGGTAAACTTCATCGATACTTCACTCCAAGATATTTTCTTGACATCTTTAAGGCTCCTTTAGGCACTCTACAGTCTTTGTGGATTTTGCTTTGGTTCACTCCCGATGTTGTTTTTGCAAAAGGCGGCTTTGCTTCCGTACCAGTTGTGATTGCAGCAAAAATGTATAATATTCCTGTTTTGATACATGAGTCAGATGCAATACCTGGTTTGGCAAATAAGTTCCTAGGATCGATTGCTAATAAAGTAATAATTTCTTTTGAGAGAGCAAGAATGTATTTCCCTAAATCCAAAACAGTACTAGCAGGAGTCCCGATTAAAGAGGATGCCATAGATGGAGATGCTAAAATAGGAAGGGAACTTTTGAATCTGCACAAAGAAGCAAAACCCGTAATATTCTTTATTGGGGGCTCTCAGGGGGCGCAAATTATAAATGAACGCGTCATGCTTATTTTGCCAGAATTAATTAAGAAATATCAAGTTATTCACCAAACAGGGAAATCCCATTATGACTTTATAGTCTCACAAGCTCAAAAACAGGGGTATAAAATTGGACACAGTGATTATTACCCAATTGCATTTATTGGAGAGGAATTGAAACATATTTTTGCACTTGCCGATGTGGTTGTCTCGCGTGCTGGAGCAACTGCAATTTTTGAAATTGCAGCAAATGAAAAACCAAGTATTTTGGTTCCAATCACAAACAGCGCGAATAATCATCAGCGAATCAACGCCTATGAAGTTTCAAAAGTGGGTGGAGCTGTAGCAATTGAAGAAGCTAATTTTCAAGAGCACCTTCTCTTGCACACTATTGATCAAATCGTGGGTGATCAAGAAATAAGGAGCAAAATGCAAGAGGGAATCAAATCTCTCTATTTTCCTCACTCCACAGAACAAATTGCAGAGGAATTAGTAACTCTAGCTAAGAAGTCAACAGCGGAAATAAATGATTAAGTTTATTATCAAAACCGACCCAAATTTCTGTTTGTAACTATTGACATCTGTGAGAATTGATATATAATGTCGGTGTAAAGCTAGCAAAGTGTAGAAAAGTAAAGATATGGAACGTTCTTCAAAGGAAGAGGGGGGAGAAGAGGCAGCTTGGTGGCAACCTAGTTTAATTCTTTTTTCAAAATTGAGCGGTTGGATTGGCGTGCCAATCATAATCGCACTCTTTATCGGCAAATGGCTTGATGAAAGATATGAAACAGAGCCATGGCTGTTTTTGTTTTCAATTGGAATTGCCTTCGTCGGTTCATCAATTGGAATTGTAAAAGAGGCCAAAAGAGCAATGGATGAGATTGTAAGAGAAGACGAAGCGAAAAAGGCGAAGGAGAAGAAGGAGACGAAAAAAAAGAATTTTAGTTAAGTTTGATCGACAGGCGATGACGAGAGTATTATTTATTTATATTCGGAGATTACAATGAAACAAGGAAATACCCAGGGCGCTAGTGAACAAGTGCAACATGAGATTACGTTGTTCGCAGAGCCAGTGCTAAAATTTGAAAATTTCACAATTACCAACTCTTTGTTGAATAGTTTTGCGACAGTGCTTATCTTGGTGCTGTTTTTTATTGCCGCAGGAAGAAAAATCAAACAGATTCCAAAAGGAATTCAAAACTTTTTTGAAATGATTCTTGAGGAGTCTTTAACTTTTGCAGACACAGTTACTGGTAGTCGTAAGAACTCAAAAAGATTTTTACCGATTGTGCTTTCGCTCTTCCTCTTTATATTAGTGAATAATTGGTTAGGGATTTTTCCAGGAATTGGAACCATCGGGTTCGTCGATTCACATGAAGGACACAAAGTATTTGTGCCCTTTTTTCGTGGTGGAACTGCGGATTTGAACACAACACTTGCGTTGGCACTTATTTCTATTGTCGGTTCACATGTTTTCGGAGTCATTACAGTTGGTGCTTGGAACTATCTAAATAGGTTTATCAATATCAAAGCATTGCTGGAGATTCCAAGCAAGTTTAGAAAAGACCCTTCGGTCATACTAGTGAACCCAATTAAAGTAATGGTGGGAATGATTGAGATTGTTTCTGAAATTGCAAAAGTTGCTTCATTGTCATTTAGGCTTTTCGGAAATATTTTTGCAGGAGAGGTTCTGTTAGTTTCCATGATGGCGCTATTTGCATTTCTTTTGCCACTGCCATTTATGTTTATGGAAATTTTAGTTGGTTTTATTCAGGCATTAGTTTTCGCAATTTTGGTTTTAGTATTTTTCACAATGGCCACCGCTAGTGCTGAGCATTAATATATTGTTTTTGCGTTTGAGGTTTGAGACGAAAAGGATGAGCATGCTTTTTGTCTGAAGTCTTAAAAGAGGCTTATTTAATTATTTTCTTATTTTCTTTTGGTGTGTTTGTAAAACCGACGTTAAATAAATATCCCCGTCGATCAAGTAATTTGCAGATCACTTCAAAGAACACAAAACTATGGCAACCCCAGAAACAGTTCAAGCAGCCGTTGACCTTACAATGCTTGCAAAAGCGTTAGCAATTGGAATCGGTTCTATCGGACCTGCACTCGCAATTGGAAAGATTGGAGCAAAAGCAATGGAGTCAATTGGACGAAACCCAGAAAGTGTTGGAAAGATTTTAACACCAATGCTTCTATCAGCTGCTTTTGCAGAAGCGATTGCTATTTATGCCCTTGTTATTGCATTTAGCATCAAATAGATATTGTTTACTTTAGACTTCTTTCTGCTGAGCAGACAGCTAGCAGAAGAGGTCCTCTAGTGAATATTATTTAGAAGTTATTAATTTAAACAGACTAAAAGATCGAAAATTATGGAAGAGTTAATTAAAACATTTCACATTGACTATAAGATGCTAGCAGCGCAGATGGTTAATTTTGCTATTGTTATTGCTGTTCTTTATAAATTCGCGTACAAACCACTTTTAGTAAAAATGGATGAAAGAAGTGATACGATTGAAAAAGGCTTGAATGACGCAAGAGAAGCTGGAGAAAAACTAGAAGCTGCAGCAGAAGAAAGGGAAAAGCAGATTCAAGAAGCAAAAAAAGAAGCAAGACAAATTATCGACCAGGCGCAAAGACAATCTGACAGAAACAAAGAAGAAGCAGTTGGTCAAGCAAGAATTGATGCTCAAAAGGTTGTTGACCAAGCTAAGAAGCAAATTCAAGCCCAGAAAGAAAAAATGGTAGTTGAAATCAAGAGAGAAGTTGGAATGCTCGTTACCCTTGCAGTAAAGAAGGTTATTAATGAGAAATTAGACAGCAAGAAAGACGAAGAGTTGATTGAGAAAGCGATTGCGGATGTGAAAAACTAATCAAAAGAACACATGAATATTTCAAACAATCAATATGCCGAACTTGCCAAATTCATTCTTGATGAATCGAAAGACAAGAAAGCAGCCAAGGAAGGTGTTGTTAAATTAGCAAAACTAATCGTTGAAAATCGTGATCAAGGTGGATTTGAGAGGATTGTAAAACAGTTTAACAATTTAATAGAGAAAGAGGCCGGAGTTGTAAATGTGAACATTGTCAGCGCAAAAGAACTATCCAGCAAACAAGAGAAGCTTTTACAGGAGTCTATTGCAAAGAAATTGGACATCAAAAAAGATTTAATTGAAATTTTCAAGGAAGTTGATGAATCATTAATAGGCGGGATTAGTATTCAGATTGGAGCGAAAGTTATAGATGGAAGTTTGAGGGCTAAAATAGAGAAATTGGAAAATTCACTACTATAAACTATAAACTAACTTATAAATATCCTAAAAGATATGAACAAAGATTATATAATTGACGAACTTAAGAAACAAATTGCGAATGTTGATACCTCTTCAGAACTGAAAAGTGTCGGGAAAGTATTAGAAGTTGGAGACGGAGTGGCAAAAGTCGCTGGTCTTGATGATCTGATGATGTCTGAGATGGTTAAATTCGACACAGAAGATGGAGAAAACCTATTCGGTGTTGCATTGAACCTTGAAGATGGAAGAATTGGTGTAATCATCATTGGAGAAGTTTCGAGGGTAAGAGAGGGAATGAAGGTTTCTGCGACTGGTAAAATTCTTTCAATCCCGGTTTCTGATGAAATGATTGGACGAGTTGTTGATCCAATCGGAACGATTATTGATGATGGTGATCAAATCAAAAAAGGTGAGTATTATCCAATCGAAAAAATTGCACCTGGTGTGATGACTCGAGCTGGCGTTAGCCAACCTTTGCAAACCGGAATCAAATCAATTGATTCAATGATTCCAATTGGACGAGGACAAAGAGAATTGATTATTGGGGATCGACAAACTGGAAAAACCGCAATTGCAATTGATACAATTATCAATCAAAAAGGTGAAGATGTGATTTGTATCTATGTTGCGATTGGACAAAAGAAATCAAAAATTGCTCAAATTGTTGAAAAGTTGAAAGAAAATGACGCAATGGAGCATACAATTATTGTTGTTGCTGGTTCTTCTGATCCTGCTGCATTTTCATTCATTTCTCCATATTCTGGATGCGCAATTGGTGAATATTTCATGGAACAAGGAAAAGATGTGCTAATTGTGTTTGATGATCTTTCTAAGCATGCTTGGGCATATCGACAACTTTCATTACTTCTAAAGAGACCGCCAGGGCGAGAAGCATATCCTGGAGATGTTTTCTATTTACATTCAAGGCTTCTAGAGAGAAGTGCTAAATTGAACAAAGAGAATGGCGGTGCTTCAATGACTGCTTTGCCAATCATTGAAACTCAAGCTGGAGATATTTCGGCATTTATTCCTACAAATGTGATTTCAATTACAGATGGTCAAATTTTCTTGGAGTCAGATTTGTTTTATCAAGGAATTCGGCCAGCTATTAATGTCGGTCTTTCAGTTTCACGTGTAGGCTCTGCTGCTCAAACAAAAGCGATGAAAAAAGTTGCTGGTAAGATCAAGCTGGAATTAGCACAATTTCGAGAATTGGAAGCTTTCACAAAATTTGGTTCAGAATTGGATGATCGAACAAAGCAAAAGATTGATCGAGGATACCGAACAATTGAAATTCTAAAACAAGCTCAATATGCTTCAATGCTAATGGAGGATCAAGTTGCAATCATGTGGGCTTTGACAAAGGGATATATCGATGAAGTGGAAGTGGAAAAAGTAAAGGAGTGGGAAGCAAAGTTCAGTGAATATATGCAAAAAACTGGCAAAGACGCTTTGAGGGCAATTAAAGAGGAAAAGAATATTTCTGAAGAACTCGAAGAGAAGCTAGTTAGCTTAACTGAGGATTTCAATAGTACCTGGAAGGAAGAGAATGAAGAGGAACAAGAAAAAGAAGAAAAGGAGGAGAAGAAAGAGGTACAGATGAAAAAGGCCGAGTAATAATAAAAGAATAATTTAATTTCCAGCAATAATATGGCAGGTAATTCAAAGGAAATACAACGAAGAATAAAGTCTATTGGAAATACTCGAAAAATTACTCGGGCTATGGAGATGGTTTCAGCATCCAAGATGAAAAAAGAGATTAATCGGGTGTTGCAAGTCAGGGAATATGCACGAGCTTCTTGGGGTGTTTTGACAAACCTTTCGAAGGCTTTTGATCGACTGGAGCACGGTCTCTTGGAGGTGCGTGAAGTTAAACGAGTTTTGATAGTGCTAATCACTTCAAACAGAGGTTTATGCGGAGCATATAATGCTCAAATAATTAAAAAACTTTCCCAGCAAGTGAAAAATCCGAAATTGTTGAAAATTAACAGAATCGGGAATGAGAAAATTGGTTCAACGATAAAAGATGAAGATTTGGAGTTTGATTATATTGCTGTTGGAAAAAAAGGTTTTAATTATCTTGCAAGGCGAGACAAGGATGTAGTTGCAAGTTTTGAAGATTTCAATTATTCGCCTTCAGTTGAGGCAGTCAGGTCACTGGCTAGAATTGTGATTGATGACTATGTAAGTGGAAAATATGATAAAGTTGTGGTTGCGTATACTGATTTTAAGAATACAGCCGTTCAAGTGCCAAAACTGAGACAGCTTTTGCCAATTTCAAAGATTGATATCGAAAAGCAAATCGAAGAAATGAACAGAGAAGATGATGTTAAAGATCTAAAAGAGAAAGAAGAGATTATTGATTACAAGATTGAACCAAAGCCGATCAAAGTTCTTCAGCAACTTTTGCCAAGGTTAGTGGAGGTGCAACTGTACCATGCAGTGCTTGAATCAAACGCTTCAAAAGAATCAGCAAGAATGTTGGCAATGAAGAATGCCTCTGATGCGGCAGCTGATATGATAACAGAATTGCAATATTCATATAATCAGATTCGTCAGACAGGAATTACGCAAGAGATTGCGGAAATTACTTCTGGTCGAGCTGCATTGGAATAAAAAAGGACATAATTAATTTTAGATATTAAATAATTTAGATATTATGAAGAACACAGGTAAAATTACTCAAATCATTGGACCAGTTGTGGATGTGAAATTTGAAGGTCAAATGCCTCTTATTAACAACGCACTTGAAACAAAGATTGAAGTTGATGACAAAGTCAAAACAGTTGTTTTGGAAGTTGCTCAACATTTAGGAAAAGGACAAGTACGTTCAGTGGCCATGGATTCTACTGATGGACTCAAAAGATCAATCGAAGTTGTTGACACAGGAGCTCCAATTTCTGTTCCAGTCGGTGGGAAGGTACTTGGAAGAATGTTTGATGTTTTGGGGAATCCAATTGATGGAAAAGGCGAAGTGAAAAGCGAGAAGAAATATCCTATTCACAGAGACGCTCCAGCTTTTAAGGAACAGTCAACAAAGACACGAGTTTTTGAAACAGGAATTAAGGTTATTGATCTTATTTGCCCGTTTCTTGCTGGTGGAAAAGTTGGTTTGTTTGGTGGTGCTGGTGTGGGGAAGACAGTTTTGATTCAAGAGCTTATTCGAAATATTGCTCAGGAACACGGTGGCTATTCAGTTTTTGCCGGTGTTGGAGAGCGAACTCGTGAAGGAAACGATCTTTATAACGAAATGATTGAGTCTGGTGTGATTGATAAAACAGCTTTAGTGTTCGGACAAATGAATGAACCACCGGGAGCGAGACAAAGAGTTGCACTATCAGCACTTTCAATGGCTGAATATTTTCGAGATGAAGAAGGGAAGGACGTATTGTTCTTTGTTGATAACATTTTCCGATTCACACAAGCTGGTTCTGAAGTATCTGCGCTTTTGGGGAGAATCCCATCAGCGGTGGGGTATCAACCAACACTTGCTGAGGATATGGGTAAACTGCAAGAGCGAATTACATCTACAAAAAAAGGTTCTGTGACATCTGTACAAGCTGTATATGTGCCAGCAGATGATTTGACTGACCCAGCTCCTGCAACAACCTTTGCTCATTTAGATTCAACAGTGACACTCTCACGTGCACTTTCTGAAATCGGAATTTACCCTTCAGTTGATCCACTTGATTCAAATTCCACAATCATGGATCCAAACATTCTAGGAGAAGAACACTATAGTGTTGCTCGTAATGTTCAAAAAGTGTTACAAAAATACAAAGATTTGCAAGATATTATTGCAATTTTAGGAATGGAAGAACTTTCAGATGAAGATAGGATCACCGTTTCTCGAGCAAGAAAAATGCAACAATTCCTTTCCCAGCCTTTCTTTGTGGCAGAACAGTTCACAGGAGCAGGAGGAAAATATGTTTCACTTAAAGAAACAATTCAAGGTTTCAAGGAAATTATTGCAGGGAAACATGATAGTATAAATGAAATGGATTTCTACATGAAAGGCTCAATCGAGGAGGTTGTAGAAGCAGATAACAAGAAATAGCAAAGGAATTATTAATAGTGTAAATGATGAAAACCATTAAACTTAAAGTTACTACACCAGAGCGAGTTGTTTTGGAGACCCAGGTGGAACAAATAACACTTTCAACGCAGGTTGGTAAGGTTACAATCTTGCCAAATCATGTGCCGCTCCTCAGCATTATCGTTCCTGGAATAATTGAAACCAAACAAGAGGGTCAAATAGAGCATATGGCCACCTCAGGAGGTTTTTTGGAGTTTCATGATAATGAGCTCACAATCTTGGCCGACACCGCTGAGAGGGCTGATGAGATTGATCTGGAGCGTGCCCAAGAGGCAAGAGAGAAGGCAGCAGAAATGAAAAAAGATCAACAAATGCACATAGATGAAAATCAATATGCAATTGTTGTTTCTGGAATTGAAAAACAATTAGCAAGAATTAGGGTTGCAAAGAAATACCGACCGAAAGGACTCGGCAATAAAGGAGTGCCAAGAAATTAGCAATATTATGAAATAGGAAAGAGGGTAACCAGGAACTTTGGTTACCCTCTTTTTTGAAAATCCTCTTTGCAAGACTTTTTAAAAAGATTAACAAGGGTGGCCTTTCGTGGTATAATGTTTGCGTATGTAATTGAAAATAAATACATACAAAAAAAGAGACGTGTTTGACTCCCGATTTAACGGAGGAAAACACAGAACCATAGATCCCGTTCATTGGAAGCGGGTTTTATGGTATATGGATATTAAATAGCAAAGAGAGTGTACAGTGCATTCTCTTTTTGCAATAAATAATCATCGACTTTCATCGATGATTATTAAAAATAGCTTTTTAGATTTGAGTTCTTTAATCTTAAATATCGAATCAAGTTGTGCTTTTTCTTCCTAGCATTTCAAGGAGAGAGGGGAGTGCAAAGTGAACGACAATTCCAATTCCAATAGCTGAAAGTGGCACCCAGTAGAGCGCGTGACAATTTTCAAGGAGATACCAAGTTGCAACGAGAGCCGTTACTCCTGCAGTATCAAACTTCCAACCATAATCGCTGAGTTCTACATGTTTCCAGGTATTAGCAATAAGAGCTATTGCCAAAACGATAAGCGCTAGTACCCACGGCAACTTTTTTGTATTTTCGCAAGTAGTTGATGTCCCCTTAACATCTCCAGCATTTTCTGATCCTGCTCCTTCCTCGGAAATTATTGGTGTGTTTTCGCCGAGAACTTCAGCCTCTTCTTCTGGTAAGTTCTCTGTTAGACCAAGCACGCGTCCTTGGTCAGTAAGAATATCTTCCTCGGTTTCATCTTCTGTTGCTACGCGTGATTCTATTTCAAATTCAATATCAAATTTTGCTTCTAAGTTTTGATATTCATTACCAGCATCTTCATCGAATTTTATTTTAATGCGATATTCTTTGCCTTTTGTAGCGCTCAGACGGTCCATGTATAACTCTTCTTCATCTGCCTTTTTCAAGTCATAGCGGTCCCCTGGTCCGCCAATCCGATAACTCCCATTCTCAACCCTGATAACATATAGTTTCAATTCTTCTGCTAATTTCTTGTCACCCTTAAGGTCAATAGTAAAAAATAAATTAATATCATCTGTTTCGCTGTCATTTTCCACTCTAATAGTTTTCTTTTCTTGCCAACCAGGCAGGATGTTAGTGAAATCGAAAATAGCACTTTCATTTAAATTTGTTCCCACTGGATATTCAACATCGATTTTGTCATCTGCCCAAGCAATGTTTGTGAAAAAAACTCCACTAAAAAGCAAGCTTATTGTAAGTAAGAAGAATTTTTTCAGTCCAAATTTTATACCATCTTTTTTCATGCCAATATGTTATTGATAATTAACATTACTATTTCTCCCAGATCATTCTCTTCCTCTTTTTTTTCTTCTTCCTTTAACTCTTCTTTTTCTTCTGACTCTTCTTCTTTAATCGCTTCTAGTTCTACTTGTTCCTCTTTGGGTTCCTCAGATGTTTCGTTTTCTGCTTCCTCTGCTTTCTCGTCTTTTAATTCAGGGGTTTCATTGTTAGCTGATTCTTCTTCTACACTTTCCAATTTCTCTTCTTCTGGGGCTACCTCCTCTGCAATTTCTGGTATCGAGTCTTCTTCTTTGGAGTTTTCATTATTTAAATCAGAATCCTTGTCGTCAGTTTGGTTTTCTTCACTCTCAATAGAAGACTCTTCGCCCGAATCTTCTTCAGGTAGTTCAACTTGCTCAGTATCGGTTTGCTTTATGTTTTCTTCTTGGGCCTGATCAGTTTCTCCTTTAGAAGTATCCTCCCCTTTAATGGCATCGAGGAAAACTTCATCGCCATCTTCCTTTTTTTCATCTTCGTCTTCTTCTTGCGATTCCAAAGCAATTTCTGCTAGGATTTCGCGATAAACATCTTTGGGCATTTCATCATCATTTTCATCATCTAAAAGACCCAAGTATTCCAAGAAAACTCCCTTGCAAAATGGATGTTCTTCCTCTCTGTCGAAATCTCTTTTGTCGAAACATTCTTCCAGAACTATTGCTTGATAATAATCTTTTTCATCGCTAGAGAGTTTGTTTTCTTTGCCTAAGCGAGGATTTGGGTCAACAAAAGGACCAACACCATCTGGGATTCGTTGAAACGCTTTATTTTCAAAGAAATCGCTTGGCTTTTGATAATCATAGTGATCATTTTCAATTTCAACACTGCCATAACGAGCAATCAGATATAATTCACCGTTGTTGTTATTATCAAAGAATTCAGCTGGATTAAATTGTCCGTCTGCATACACAACTAGATCATCGCCAGCTGGAACAATGGTCTCACCACTATCTGAAGGGTTGTCATCATTGTCGCCGTTGGAAGTCGAAATAATAATTTCATCTCCGTCTTTATTGGCAATGATCCAACCAGCCACATCCCAGTCCTTGTCATCATTATTCCAAAGTTCAATCACTTCACCATTTGGCATTGGCGCTACGTCACTTCCAGATGGATTTGCCACAAACTCATTTAAAACTATTGGCAAGAGGTTTTGTCCACCAGGCGTGCCATAGTTATTGATTTCATCTTCCCAAAAGTCAGTATCATTAGCAGCTGGGTGATTTGTCGTGAACCAATTTTTAGCATCCGTGCCATCTCCTGGGAGAGGCATTCTTTGCATTGAACGATAATCCGAACCATTTTCTCCTGCTGGCCAAGCTGAATCTTTCCAGGCGACGTCAACTGTTGTACCAGCTTTGTTTGCAAGTAAAAGTCCCTCGCCGTCATTGTGGAGACTCACATTTGATTTATGGGTGATTCCTTTATCAGAGTCTAGATTGCTGGAGAGGCCAATAGCTGTTTCATTCCATTTTTTTCTCAAGATCAAGAAATATCCATTAGCTTTGATGCTATATCCATGTGGAATTTCTAGGTGTGCCATTGCCCCTGCGCCATGGCCAAGACCATGAACATTCCAATTTGAAAGGTCAATCTCTTTGTCTGTCATGTTGCGAAGTTCAATCCATTCGTCAGAACTTCCTTCTTCTGATCCCATCCACATAATCTCGTTGATAACAACAGCTTGGCTAGCTGACCACTGGTCGGAAGTAACACGGTTACTCGTAGTTTCAATATCAGAAAAGCCATCAGCTCCATGGGTCGAACCTGTTTGCCAAGCTTCAAATTTAAAATCAAAATCACAAACTTTATCAGCCAGGGAAGGATTGCCATCAGTTAATTTAACGGTAAAGTTCCAAGTTTCTTTTGAAATATTTTGTGTACTCGAAAAAAGATAGTCAGCTAATTTTTGATAGGTATTTGTTTGATCGTCTTTGATTTCCAATTTTTCACAAAGATCTAAGTCGCCAGAAAGATTTGTAGTTGAAACTTTGTAATTAAAATCCAGTATCCCGAGTTTTGAAAGCGAAACAGATTTAGAAGTTTCTGTGGAGGGTGAAACTTTGGGAGAGAAACTGTCGTCGGAAGGAATGGAAAAGTCTAGAGTGGAAGCGCCCAGAGTGTTATTTGCGCCCTCTTCTTTGTCTGAAAAACTAGCATTAGTGCCCCCAGGAAAATTCAGTGAAAAAGAAAAAACTGATATCAAAAGACAAATTCCCACTTTTTTGAGCGAGCTTAGGATTCTTCTTGTGATAACTGATTTATATCTCCTTTTCTTCTTTGACATCGTCTTTTTTAGTATTATCATTCTCTAATTCATCTGCTTTGCGTTTTTTTGTTCTTCTTCGATAATCAAGTTTTTTCAATATTTCTTTCTTGATGGTCAAAATTTCATCATAGATAATAATAACTGCGGGAACAATGATGATTAGAACAAAACCAATCGGTTTTTGCGCAGCATTCACGGCATATCCTAAAAATGGAACAGAGAAGAGCACTTTTCCAATAACTTCATTTTTTGAGACTTGTTTGTGGTCTTTCGCATTATTAGCATCTCCTTTAGTGATGTATTTTTCGATATCGTCATTTTTTTCTATGGCTGTGATTCTATGTGTGGTCGGTGTTTTCATTTTGGAGGACTCTCCAAAAGTGATCACATCACCAACTTGATAATTTTCAGCTGGTTTTGTGGCTACTATGCTTCCTGTGCGAATTTTTGGTTCCATTGAGCCAGAAAGCACGATAAATGATTTATAACCACCTTTTATGGGAATAGCAGACAGAACTAAAAAAACGGCAATAATTGCAATTGCAAGGATAAATAGGTAATAGAAAGTTTTGAAGATTTTTTTCATTAGAGGTGTGTTTCTTGGTAGTTGCTTGTTTAAAAACAGGAATAGTTAACTTATTGACTGCCCGAGAGTTCAGGCAGTCTAAAGTCAACTAACTATTAGTAAGAACTAACTATTAGTAAGTCAGTATCTTCATACCAAATCAAACCAGTCTCCCAGAGCCATTTGTCCATTTGAGTCCATTGAATAGCTCCATCATTCCATGCAGTCTTTGGGAGCAACCAAACCTTAACATCTTTCATGTCTTTTCCAAGCTCCATATCTCCGGTGAAATTGATATCACCACTTCCGTTTGATATGCTTTCTCCTAGGTATGTATCAACATTAGTACCACCATCATATCCAGCAGCTAATACATACGTTGTGTTAGGCAAAGCAACTTTTCCGTCAAATTCAAAATCAAAAGTTGGATTTTTAACTTCATAGGTTAGTGTGCCTTTGAAATCATCATCTTGAAGCACGTTCCAAGGTCCAGAAGTGTCTTTATTTTCTAGCCAAGCCTCCCCATGAAGTTGTTCAGCATAGAGCTCAATGTTGAAAGTCATTTGATCACCTTGATATTCGTTGCCAGCGTTTTCATTCATGTGATAGCTTTGTCTAACTTGCATGTAGCCATTAGCAGGAATCATTCCTAAGAACACTTTTTTAGCACCAGCATAGACATCATCAAGAGTTTTACCTTCTGAATCAAGGTAGAGGGTTTGTTCCCAGATAGGAGTATTACTTGAATCGTATACTTCAACGTATAGATCATAAATAATAACACTAGAGAGATCATTATTGTCAGTTGCACCACCCCAAGAACAAGCATCATTACTCCAATTACCACCTTGGCCATCACATTCAGGCTCTGATACTACACCTGTTATTTCTACAATTTCGGTGATATCCTTCCAAACATTAACAGGGTTTGCACTCTCTCCCTCATTTTCAATTTCAAAGTTGATATAATCGATATAATCTGGTTTCATGTCATCCATGGCGAAGCTTTCACTCCAAGGATTCATGTTATTTACTGAAATATCAATTGTTCCAGCAGTGAAAGTGTTGCCGACTGATTTTTCTTCATCTGAAAAATAGGCTACCGTACCACCGATTGCTACTGCTGCAACGGCTGTGATAACCATTAAACTTTTTAAAATCTTTTTCATTTTTTCTTGTTAAATTTTTATACTAAATTTCTCCCTCTAGCAATTTAGTTAGTTTGGTTTAAGCTCTAATAGTTTAAACCAGAGAACCGTGCACAAATGTTTTTGGGTAGCTTATTCCTTCCTAGTGTTAATATTTAGTGTTTTATCTTAAACTTTGTTCATTTAACTAGATTTAAGGTAACAAAAAAATCAGAAACTTTTTGCTCCGTTGTTTTTTAGGGTTTTTTGATTTTGTTTTTCTTTCTTTTCAGGAATGCTCTTTCCATATCTGTTATTTAATCATTTAACAAAAATAATAAACAGACTCTTTCACAAACTAGCAACCAGGACCCCTCTTTTAATAACGAGTATAGCAAGTCATTTTCAAACGTCAAATGGGATTAAACTTATAACCCTGTTTTTAGGGCAAAAAACAGGGGGATTCCTTTTTCCGAAAAAATGTTAAATCTAATTGACATTTCCTGGTATTTATGTTCAAATTAATGAGCAGAAAATTATCTGGTAACAGTTTTTTTACAAAAAGCACGAAAAAGCAGTTAAACAAAAAACCTAGACTAGGCTATTTCCAAAGGAGAAAGGTTCATGAAAAATAGAAGAGAAGAAAGAAGATTGTTGAGAGAAGAAGGTCTCCCAATTGAAAGAATGAGAATCATCGACACAGCAGAGACGTTGGATTTGCAAAGCAAAGAATTTCTGGGTTGTCATGTATCCGTGAGTGGTTGTGGTTCTTCGAAAGAGCAGACACTGGATCTCTCATTGGTGAGAGAGTTTGTCGGAGCAATTCCGGTTGCCAACGTTTTGTTCGAAGCACCTCGCTTTGCATGGACCAATGAGGAAGATGATATTCCTGTCAGGGCGATTGTTCTGGAAGTTTTGGCTGGTAGCAAAGGAGATGACCTTCTGAATGGCATTTTCGATGATGTTGGCATGATCTTTGAGGATATTCGTTTTTTGAACTTTCTCTCAGTTATCCAAGCGACGTTGTCGCCAGTGTTTCCAGTTTGTGAGCTGGAGGTTTTGCTGAAAATGATTAATGATTTCAAAAAAAGTCCGGTGATCCAAAAATCAGACATGGGGGATGAAAATATCAATGAATAGCTCCTTTTGTCGAATAGTTCGTTCTATTGAATGTTTGCGAGGTGTCTAGTGGAAAATTCCGCTGGACACCTTTTTTTGAATAATTTTTGTCGATTTTCATTGACAAAAGTAACAAAATCATGTATGGTTATTGGAATGATCCAAATCTCTTTTGAGTCAAGGTCATTTGCTAGTTCTTCGTCAATTTGGAATTTTAGAAAAAAACTTTTTAATTTTTTTGGAGGTAAGTCTTGAAAGAAGAGCATGGAAGGATAAATGTTTTAATCGTGGATAGCGAGGAAGATGATGCTATAATTCTCGATATCAGAAAGTTGATCATCAATTTACATCAAAAACAAGGGAGCAAAAAAGAGCTAGCTATTAGCTTAATTGATAGCCAAGTGAATCTTTTTGCACATCATTTAGAGTTTGATTTTCAAATTGTTATTCTGTTAAACAACAATGAAAAAAGCGATTTGATTTTTCAATATCTAAATGGGTTTTTTTCTGGCAAGGCAAAGTTTATTGTCATTGGCCCTGAAATTGAAACTGCGGCTAAGCACGCGAAGTTTGAAGGTGCTTGGGTTGTTTCAAACACCTTTAATGAAGTGATCCCACAGTTCGAAACATTGATGGGAGAGAAGTAGTTTAAACGGTCAATCAGCAAAGTAAACTGCAAAGGTTTACTGAAGATGGGGAGGATGCTATGGACAGATATCTTGACCCAGAAATACGACAAAGGCGCAGAAACAAACTAGTAAGTGGCAAGTGCACTGTTTGTTCAAATGACGCTGCAATTCCTTGGAAGCAACATCAATATTGTTACGACTGCTGGGTAATTGCAGAGGTTTATTTCATGAAAGAACTGCGGAATGAAAAATAAGGAGAGCGAAAGATTAATTTAACCTATCAATCAGCAAAGGTGGTAAGAAGATGGAGAAAAGAAAAAAAGGAGATAAAAAACCAGAGAATGTAAGAATCATTTTTGTTTCTGCTGTCTGCGGAAAAGAACCAGAGCTCATGACCAGTTTTCTTGAAGAGTTTGATTCTTTCGCGAAGAAGCAGGACAAAAAAACTTTTGTCTTGATTTTCTGCGGAAAAGCAAGCGACCCAAGCAAGCTTTTGCGAAAGGCTGACATTCTGGTAACTGATCCCGTGATCACTTGGGGTGGAAGAAAGACATTCCTTCCTCAGCTAGGTTCTGCCAACGATGAGCGCGAGAATGGAAAACGCAGAATCATTATCGTTCTTCCAAGAAAGAAGGATGAAAGAAATAAATTCTTTGCTGACCCCCGGTGTTTTGCAAAGACATTGATGCCAAATGTGGAGCATCCTCGGAAAGTTGAAAAAATCTCGCATATTCCTTTGAATGGCAAGACTCTGGAAAAAATCGAAGATGAAGTCATTTTCGAACTACCAGAACATTGTTCAGCCCCGAGAGTGATGATCGCACTTTCTAATTCTTTTGAAATGATTGAAGCGAAAAAACTGAAGGAGACAATTGAGGCACAATTTGCCCTTGAGGTGATGGTGGTTCCTTGGAAAAGCTTCCGAGCTTCAATGGCCGCCGAAGCGGATGTTTTGATTACTAGCACTGTTCAACAGCTCGATAGACTCCCAACACCTGCAAGAGTTCCCACTAATAGGCACAATGGTAGAAACAACAAGTTTGTCGAATCAAAAGTTCACACCTATCAAAACTTGGCGCATGTTGACATGTCCAAGAAGGCTAATCCAGCCCTGCAGGTTGTTCTTTTGGGAAGGGAAGTGACAGCGTTCATTGTTCGTTATGCGGACATCCTATCCGGCTTCTTAGAGTTTCCGCCAACAAAGGCTTCTTTGTCAGCAGCTTTACAAAGAGCAGCTTTGAAAAGCGAAAAATCAGTTCTTATCAATTAGGAAAATATCAAGTACATCAGGCTTAATTCTAAAGCAAGTTCTAAAACTAAAGTTTCAAAAAATGATTGAGGCATGCAGGAAATTTTTCCTTCGCATGCCTCTTTTTGTCAATTAAAGTTGACGTTTTAGCTAGAATATGCTAAAAAGAAATATTATACTTTTCAAAAAGAGATTACTTTTATTTTCAATGAATATTTCGATTTGCTAGTCGCCGGGAAGCAAATTGATTTTGTAAGAAGATTTGTTAGAATGGTTTTGCATTACAAGTAATATGACTTTATGGAGCTTAAAGAGTATTTAAAAGTTTTGAAGAAATACAAAACAACCTTTGTTGTCATCTGGGTTGGAGCGATTGCTTTTGGATTGATTGCAGCGTCTCTTGTTCCACAGAGATACAAAACGACTTTTTCAATTGATATCACAAGAGATACGCAGGAAGAAGGAACTCAGGAATATGACTTTGATCAATTCTATCGTTTAGAAGCAGACGATCGATTCGGCAGGACAATTGTAGAATGGTTTAGTGATGGTGCAATTGTAAACAACATTCACGCTGTCGCAAGAAGCGTGGAAGAGAATTTTGAAAATGAAGAACTCGAAACGAAATTTAAAGCAAAAAAGCTCGCAAATAGCTATTTGAGGGTTAGCTTCTTGGTTTCAGAGAAAAAAGAAGTAAAACCACTTTTTCTGGGAGTGAAAAAAGTTCTAAATGAGAAAACCAAGGAGTTTAATGGCGGTTTCAATAAACAAAGCAGCTTTAAGCTCATTTTTAATGGACCAACTATTGCAAATGCTACAATTCCACTTACCCCACTACTTATCAGTTTGATTGGCAGTGGTTTTTTCTTGGCAGCATTCGGGATTATGTTTAGAAAGTATCTAGAATAAGAATCATTATGAAAATAGGGATTGATATTAGATGTTTAGCAGAAGGGAATCGAACTGGTGTTGAGGAATACACGATTAGCTTTTTGAAGCGTCTTTTTGAGCAGGATTCGAAGAACGAATACCTGCTTTTTATTAACTCTTTTAAGAAAGTTAAAGAAGACCTTTCCTGGTTAGAGGAGTATCCAAACGTTGAAATGAGAAACTTTGGTTTTCCTAATAAACTTTTAAACTTTGCAATGTGGTTTTTGCGTTGGCCAAAAATTGACCTTTTGCTTGGAGGAGTTGACCTTTTTTTTGCACCAAACATTTCTTTCATAGCTCTTTCTGATAAATGTAAGTTCACTCTCACTGTTCACGATCTTTCATTTGAAAGATTCCCCGAACACTTTTCCGCTAAAAGAAGATTATGGCACTATGTTGTGAATCCAAGATTGCTTTGCAAGAGAGCTGACAAGATCTTAGCTGTATCAAATTCAACAAAAGATGACCTGACGATGCTTTATCGAATCAGTGAAAGTAAAATAGAAGTAGCTTATCCTCGTTTGGAGACTAAAAATTTCACAGAACCCAATATTTCTGGAGACAAAACAATGAGAATGATCAGAGATTATAGCTTGCCTGATGAATTTGTCTTGTATTTAGGAACAATTGAGCCAAGGAAAAACATTATCTCACTTGTAAAAGCATTTGAGCATTTGAAAAAAAGCGGCAAAGTATATAAAAACTTAAAACTGGTGATTGCGGGAAGAGTTGGGTGGTCGTATGAAAGAATAATTAAGGCCGTGGAATCAAGCCCTAATAAAAAAGATATTCTGTTTACTGGCTTTGTGCATGACTCTGATAAAGCTATTTTATATAAATTAGCAAAGGTTTTTGTCTATCCATCTTTCTTTGAAGGCTTTGGTTTTCCTCCGGTAGAGGCAATGGCAAGTGGTGTTCCTGTGATTACTTCAAATTGTTCTTCTATCCCAGAGGTCGTGCAAGATGCCGCAGTATTAATTGATCCATATCGGCCAGCTGAAATTTCACTAGCGATCAAACTTCTTTTGGAGGACAAAATATTGTATAATGATTTTATCAAGAAAGGAAGAATGCACGTTGAAAAAATTGAAAAGCGATATTTGGAAGAGAATATTCTTTCTTATCTCAAGATATAGCAATTGTTTATGGTGATGGCGAGAAAAAACTCAAGCTTGAAACAAAAGATATAAAAAAGTTAGGAAAAACAAAAGATGAAAAAAATTGGAATCGATGCTCGTTTTTATGGACCAACAGGGAAGGGTCTTGGAAGGTATGCGCAGAAACTAGTTGAATACTTGGAAATGGTTGATGGAGGGAATAAGGAACGACAATATGTTGTTTTTTTGAGGAAAGATAATTTTGATCTGTATCAACCAAAACATGAGAACTTTACTAAGGTACTGGCTGATTTTAGCTGGTATTCTTTTGCGGAACAATTAGGGTTTCCGCTTTTTTTATATGCTCAGAAGCTTGATTTGGTGCATTTTTGTCATTTCAATGTGCCACTTTTATATTGTAAGCAATTTGTTGTTACGATTCATGATTTAATCTTATTCCACCACCCGACTGTTAGGAATACGACTTTGAATAAATATTTCTATTTTTTGAAACTATTTGCATACAGGCTGGCGATCAGAAGGGCAGCAAAAAAGGCAAGGAAGATTATTGCAGTTTCGGAGTTCACAAGAAGCGATATTGTAGCCAATCTTGGTGTTACTAAAGAGCAAGTTGAAATGACCTATGAAGGCTGTGAATACCAATGTTTTTTGAACAGTAAATGCGATGATGATGTTTTAACAAAGTATGGTATAATGAAACCATATCTGCTTTATGTCGGCAATGCTTATCCACACAAGAATCTAGAGAGACTAGTGGCGGTGTTTAGCAGACTTAGAAATAAAAATGATAAACTCCAATTAGTACTTGTTGGAGGAAAGGATTTTTTCTATGAAAATTTGGAAAAATTTGTTTTTGATGGGGGGTATGAGGGAATAATTTTCCCTGGCTATGTTCCAGATCGAGAACTTGATGTTTTGTATAAAAGAGCAGAACTCTATGTCTTTCCTTCTCTTTATGAAGGGTTCGGCTTACCACCACTAGAAGCTCTAGCTAAGAGCACAATGGTAGTCTCATCTTGCAGGACTTCTATGCCAGAAATTTTGCAAGACGCTGTTAGTTATTTTGACCCAGAAGATCTCGATTCAATGGAAAAATCAATTTTATTTGCCTTAGAAAACAAGCCCCCAAAAAAGGAGCTTCCCAAAAAAGCAATTAAGGTTTTGGCAAAATTTTCTTGGAGAAAGATGGCGGAAGAGACATTAGATATATATAAAAAAGTTTTAAGGTAGCACAGTTTTTAAAATAAAAATGAGCAAAATTCTAGATCATAGAACTAGCAAAACATACGATATTAAACCCGTTGACAAAAGGGGTAATCTTGACGAAGAAAAATTAAGAGAAGGGGAAGACTTGGTGCAACTCAGGGATCTAGAAAGAGAAGGGAAGAGTGCTCAAATGCTCAAAAAATTTGAAGAAGAAAAAGAGAGGGTCTCGCAAGACAGACTCATTTTTGATATTGGAATTAAAGCTGAAGCTTTGGAAGTGGAAACACAAGGACAAGAAGAGAGACTGATAGAAAACCAAATAGCAGAAGATCAAATAGACCAAAAAGAAAAGGAAAAGGAAGATATTTCTGTTTTTGAATCGCCGCAACCACAAATAGAAAGAGAAGAAGACGGTATTGAAAATGTTGATGGCTTTGAAGTTGCTGAAGATGAATCTCCTGAAGATGTTCTAAAAAAATTCAAAGAAACCTTCGAGGAAAAAGATCAATCTGAAGAGGTTCTTTCTGATATCCAAATACAAGAAGAAGTGTCGATTCCAAAGAGAACTATTGAAGAGGTTCGCTTTGAAGAATCTGAAGAGAGAGAAGTAGAAGAAACGGAAACAGGTCTTGTGAGTGAAGAAGTTTTGCAGAATGAAGTTGAACATGAGAATTATGTTATTTTTGAGGGTAACCGTGCATTTACGCCAGAAGAAAGACCTGAAATTAAGGTTTTAAAGATTCAAATTTCGGGATTGCAGAAATTTGAAAAGAAACAAGAACAAGAACAAGAACAAGAACTCAATGGACAGCTTAAAGAGGAGAGAAGTCTAGATTGTAAACTAGAAAAGACAAGAAAGAGACAAGAAAACGCAGAACTCTTGGATCAATGGATGTCGGAGGATAAGAAAGAACAAGAGGGAATTGTAGAAGAGCAAAGATTAATAAGCGAAGAGTCGCAAGCAAGAGCTATTTTAATAGAGCAAAACAGGAAGGATGCCGAGGAAAGAAAGGAGGCAAAAAGAGAGCGAGAAGAAAAATTGGAGCTAGAAAAACAAGAAAAGGCCCAAGAGAGAGCTATTTTAATAGAGCGAAATAGGAAGGATGCCGAAGAAAGAAAAGAGGCAAAAAGAGAACAAGAGGAGAGATTGGAGTTAGAAAAACAAGAAAGGGCGCAGGAGAGAGCTATTTTAATAGAGCAAAACAGGAAGGATGCCGAGGAAAGAAAGGAGGCAAAAAGAGAGCGAGAAGAAAGATTGGAGTTAGCAAAACAAGAAAGGGCGCAGGAAAACAGATTGTTTTGGGAAAGGAAATTGGAGGAAAAGAAAAAGGAACTTGAGGAAGAGGATAAAATTGAAAAGGCGATACGTGAGAAAAGTGAGTATAATGAGCCTATTATCGAAAACAAACTAAACTCTTGGTTTGATGGCGGTGAGATGGAAACACCAGTAGTTGAAAACAAAAACCTAAAAGCACTAAAGACAAAAGGAAAAGAACAAGAGACTTTAGTTAGTGATAGTAAAACAGAGAAGCAGGAAAAGGAAGAATCTAAGTTTATTGAAAATATATTTGATGATGAGAAAAAACAAGCTCCAGAAAAAAAGAAAGGATTCTTCTCTTTAAATTATCGAAAAAGTGGAGACAGTTTTGGTTGGTCAAAATTAGTGGCAAAACCAATGCTATCTTTCGTTGCAACTTCTTTTGTTGCATTCTTAATGGTTGGTTCAATTGTTTTTGTTTCTTATGGCTTCCAGGTTCAGGAAAATGTCAAAGTAAAAGGAAGACAAGCCTTAGGACATCTTGATAAGGCAAAGGACCAACTGAGGGGGCAGGACTTTTTATCTGCTAAAACAAGCTTTGCAAGTGCTGTTGAAGAATTTGAGAGTGCTCAAAAAGAATTAGACCGAATTGGTGGAGATATGTTAAATGTTTTTTCGACTCTCCCCATTCTTTCGAGGCTTAGTAGTGGGAAGAATGTTGTTGATGCGGGAAATGAATTAACAAAAGCTGCTAAGGAACTTTCTAGTGCAATTGAAGTGTTGTCTGAGCTGAAGAATCCTTTTAGTTTCGAAGAAGAAGGCAGTGAATCCCAACAATCAATGTTGGACATGTTTAAAGTTATGCAAGAAAAATTGTCAGTAGCAGAGGAGTCTTTAACAAAAGCAGAAAAAGACCTAAGTCTAGTAGATATTGAAGATTTACCTTCGGAGTATCAAGATAAGTTCCGAAAAATTAAAGGCACCTTGCCAATGGTTTTATCTATGATTAGAACATTCGAGCAAAACTCTGAAATTTTCCTTGAACTTTTGGGGCACAATGGACCGAGAAAATACCTTTTACTTTTTCAGAATAATCAAGAAATGAGAGCAACGGGAGGTTTTATTGGGAGTTATGGTATCTTACATATTTCCAATGGAAAGATTAAAAAACTTTTAATCGAAGGTATATATAACCCCGATGGTCAATTGAAATATGACGTTGTTCCTCCGTTGCCAATCCAAAAAATTTCCGCTTCTTGGTCTACGCATGATTCAAATTGGTTCCCACATTTTCCAACAACAGCAGAGAAGGTTGCTATGTTCTATGAGTATACAGGAGGACCCACTGTCGATGGGATTATCACAATGACACCAACGGTTCTGCAAAGAATGCTAGAGATTACTGGTCCAATTGAAATGGAAGATTATAATACAACAGTTAATACTGAAAATTTCATAGAGGCTACTCAATATGAAGTGGAAGTTGATTATGATAAGACGGAGAATAAACCGAAGCAATTTTTAGCTGACCTAGCCCCACGAATCATCACTAGTTTATTTGAAGCAAGGGATGTTGGTGACGCCTCAATGACCTTGGAAATGTTTTCTGACATGCTTAAAGAGAGGCATATAATGTTATATTCAATGAATAATGATGTTCAAAGTGCGATAGCTGGGCAAGGATGGTCAGGAGGGATTTTGAAAACAGAAAAGGACTATTTGATGGTGATTAATTCTAACATTAACGGTTTCAAGACAGACGGAGTCATTGATGAAACTATTACACATAACTCCAAGATTGCAGAAGATGGAACAATTACAAATACAGTGAAAATCAAAAGAGTCCATAACGGTGGAGACACTGATTATGCGTGGTGGAATAAGGTTAATAGTAACTATATGCGAGTCTATGTTCCAAAGGGGAGTAAGTTATTGAGTGTGAAAGGACAAACAAGGGAGATTAATGAGCCACCTATCGATTATGATAAACTTGGGTTCAAGAGGGACAAAGACGTTGTTCGTGAAGAAAACAGTATAGAACTTGATGAAGAGACTGGCACAAGGATTTATGAAGAAGAAGGGAAGACCGTATTTGCTAACTGGGTGTATGTTTCGCCAAAAGAAACAGTTCAAGTGGAGTACACCTATCAATTGCCTTTCAAGATTGACACACATAAAAATGAGCAAGTTTCAGACACATACTCCTTGTTAGTGCAAAAACAATCTGGTTCCTTAGGGTCAAATTTTTCTTCAAAAGTAGAATATGAATCAAAAATAAATCCGATTTGGATGTATCCACAAAACATCGGAAGAGATGAAAATGTTTTAGATGTTAAAGCGAAATTGACAACAGATCTATTCTTTGGAACTGTTTTTCAGGCAGAGAGCGCAACAAAAGATAACTAATAATTGAAAGTTGGCGATGCAAAAGTATGTTTTAGAAATTACTGTGTTTGTTTGTGGAGCGATTGTAATGATCTTTGAGCTTGTCGGTTCAAGAGTTTTGGGACCATACTTAGGAACATCAACATTCGTATGGACAACACTAATTGGTGTTGTGATGGGTAGCTTAAGTCTTGGTTATTATATAGGAGGTAGGTTAGCTGACAAAAAAGCTAGCTTAAGAAAACTTTCTATTATTGTGTTTGGAGCATCAATTTGCATTTTTTCAACCTTTCTTATAATGGATATATTGCTATTCTCCATGTCAGGATTTTTCGAGAATACAACGATAATACTCCTTTCTTCTGCTACTATTCTTTTTGCCCCAGCTAGTTTTTTATTGGGGATGATTTCACCATATGCTGCAAAGTTAAAATTGAAAAATTTAAAAACTTTAGGAACAACAATAGGTAATCTATATGCTCTTTCGACAATGGGGAGTATTATCGGTACTTTTTTAGCTGGCTTTTATCTAATCCCCACCTTTGGAACTGGAACATTATTAGTTCTGATTGCTCTTTCTTTGGCGATTCTCTCACTCTTTATATCTTTTGAAAAATTCATGGCAGCAAAAGTTATGATTGCGATATTATTGTCAGCAACTCTATTCTCTAGTGATATTACAACAAAAATCTATGCAGAGAATAACCTAGTCGATGTTAATACTCAGTACAGCAGAGTATGGATTTTTGATGCCGAAGATGCAGAAACAAAAAAGGAAGTCAGGAATTTGAAAATTGATAAGAAAAATAGTTCATCAATGTTTTTAAAGAGTGACGAGCTTGTCTACGAATATACAAAATTTTACGAATTAGCAAGTCATTTTAATCCAGATTTTGAAAAAACCCTACTACTTGGTGGCGCCGCTTATTCATACCCAAAATATTACTTAGAAAAACATCCAGACGCAAAAATGGATGTTGTGGAGATTGATCCACGATTGACAGGACTCGCGAAGAAACATTTTCGATTAAAGGAGAATGAAAACTTGAGAATTTTTCATGAAGATGCAAGAATTTTTTTAAATAGAACAAAGGATCGATACGATGTGATTTTTGGTGATGCATTTGGTTCTCAATATTCAGTACCTTTCCATTTAACGACGAAAGAGGCGGTGCAAGGGAATTATGACGCGCTTAATGAGAATGGAGTTGTTATTGCAAATATAATCTCCGGGATTGAAGGAAAGAGGGGGAAATTCTTAAGAGCAGAGTATTTAACGTATAAAAGTATATTCCCTCAGGTGTATATTTTCCCTGTGCAGTCAAAGGATGATGGCAATTCATTACAAAATATTATCTTAGTAGCACTGAAATCAAAGAACAGAGCAACGCTAAAAAGTGACGATCCCGTGCTTCAGGAATATTTGAGTCATGTCTGGAAGAAGAAAATAGCTGCAGATGTACCTATTTTAACTGATGATTATGCTCCTGTTGCGCACTATGCTCGTCAGACAAGATAGGTATTTAGCATTGACATAAGTTTTGATATATTATATTATTTACATAGTCCCGTTTAACGTTGAAAGGAGATTGGCGCCCTGGAGTTAAAAAACAATTCAAAAGTAGTTTTGTGCAAAGTTTGCATAAAGAAAACAGGTGGAACCGCGGGTTATCTTAGAAGCTCGTCCTGATAATTTCATTTTTTTAGATGGAATTGTCGGGACGAGTTTTTGTTTATATAGGTATAAAAAAACATTATGAAGAAATATTATTTTAAATTGGATATTTTTGGGCTTTGCCCTAACTAAAGTTGTTAATTTAGCGCAATATTTATAATTTATAAGAAAATAAGAAAATGGAAGAGAAAAAAATGGAAAAAATCACAAGCTTTGCAAAACGTCGTGGTTTTGTCTTTGCTTCAAGTGAAATTTATGGAGGTTTTGCAGCGGTATATGACTTTGGTCCATATGGCGCAGAGCTTGCTAAGAATATTCGTGAAGCTTGGTGGAAAAAAATGGTGCAAGAAAACGACAATATTGTAGGACTCGACAGTAGTATTTTTATGCATCCTAAGATTTGGGAAGCATCAGGACATGTTAGCGGTTTCAGTGATCCACTTTCGGAGTGTAAAGAGTGTCATTCGCGAGCAAGGGTCGATCATCTATTAGAAGAGGCTGGCGTTTTTGCTGACGAGAAAATGTCTGAAGAAGAAATAAATGCGCTTTTGGTTGAAAATAAAGAAAAACTGCATTGCCCAAAGTGTAATGGGAATGATTTCGCTCCAGCGAAAAATTTCAATTTGCTAGTGCAATCAAATCTAGGAAACTTTACTGGAGATTGGGATAAAAAACCAACTTATTTGCGTGGTGAGACATGCCAAGGAATTTATGTGAACTATAAAAATGTCCTTGACTCAACTCGTGTAAAAGTGCCTTTCGGAATAGCACAAATTGGGAAAGCATTCCGTAATGAAATAACAGCGCGACAATTTATTTTTCGTAAGCGTGAATTTGAACAAATGGAAATGCAAATGTTCGTACACCCTGACCAGGCAATGGAAGTTTATGAAGAATGGAGAGCAAAGCGATGGCAGTATTATCTTGACTTAGGGCTGAAAGAAGAAAACTTGAAATGGCATGAACATGAAAATCTAGTATTCTACGCAAAGGCTGCTTGGGATATTGAATATCGATTTCCATTTGGTTTTAAAGAGCTCGAGGGTGTTCATGCTCGTGGGAACTATGATTTAACTCAACATGCAAAGTTCTCTGGTAAAAAATTAGAATATCGAGATCCTGCTACTAATGAAGTTTTTGTACCACATGTAGTTGAAACATCAGTTGGAGTTGATAGAACCTTCCTTGCAGTGCTTACAGAGGCGTATACCGAAGAGGATCTTGGTGATGGTAAAGAGAGAATAGTTCTAAGACTACCCAAGAAACTTGCTCCCATAAAAGCTGCAATTTTTCCACTTTTGAAAAATAAACCAGAACTTGTAAAAAAGGCACGTGAAATATTTGATGAACTGAAGTTGGAATTTATGTGTGAGTTTGATGACAACGGAAACGTGGGGAAGCGGTATCGTCGTCAAGATGAAATCGGAACTCCGTATTGCGTAACAATAGACTTTGATTCTTTGGAGGATAAGAAAGTTACAGTGCGTGATCGAGATACAATGTCTCAAGAGAGAGTTGATATTGCTGAAATCGGAAATTATTTGAAAGAAAACTTAAAACAGTAGTGAAATAAATAAGGTAAAAAACCTTGTTAAATAAAAAAACCTTGCCTGTGGGCAAGGTTTTTTTATTCCTTTAAGACTTTTTAAATTGAAAGTTTGTATTTCATTTTTGTCATTGTGTTTGGAAGCAATAACCAACCATCTTTATCTGTTTTGAGTTCTCCTACAAGAATCTTGAGCTTGTTTTGATAAACATACAGTTTTACTTTTGTTGCTTTTTTGATTTCAGCACCATCCTCATCAGACATTCTAATTTTCAAGTTAAAAGGTTGGTCAGCAGTTCTATCATCCTTTTTGTATGAAAATTTATATTTTCCTGGAAGCACATTTTTTATCTCAAGAATGTTCGATTCATCAGTTCTTTCATATCGAGCTTGAAACCAATCACTTCCTTTGATTTTTGCCTTCACTTTAACCCTAGCTCGGCCATCCTTGCTTTTAAGATGAGCACCGTCATCCTCATCTATGTCAAAATAATATTTAACGTTTGTAGAAACAGCATATGCACCAGACAGTTCAAGCCAACCATCTTCATCTGTTTCAAGTTCTGCTACAAAAGTCTTGTCACCCGAAGCATTTTTATAATATAGATCAACTTTAGTATCCTCTTTTAGTCTTCGCCCCTCTCTGTCAACCATGCGGAACTTAGCTGCAAATTTTTGCCCAACCACTGCATCGTCATCATCATCTAGCTTTACTTCATACCAACCAGGAAGAACATTTTTAAGCTTCAAGACACCTTTTTCATCAGCTCTTTTTGTGCAAGCTTTAAACCACTTGTCTCCTTGTCTCGCATAGAATTTAACTTTTACATCATCAGCATGAGTCCCCTCCAACGCAAAGGATGCTGTTGGGAAAAGCAATAAAGCTCCTAATGCAAGCAAAAAAGCGAAAACACTTATGTTTTTCTGCATGTTTTTTTGTTTTTATTATTTATTAAAATAAAATTTCACTATAATTATAACATTTCAAGAAAATATGTAAAACAAAACTTGCTTTAGGGGAGTCATCTCCAGATAGAGTGGCGCTATTTTAGTATTGACATAAACATGATTATACGATATAATAAACTGTTGAGTAATGTTTTTTTATGCTATAATTTAAATTAATGAGGAAGAATAATTGTGATTTTATGAAAACTAGACAAGGGAGAGTTCAAACGGAGAGTGTTCTGCTTTCAAAGAATCAGCACTTTTTCTATCATATTTTCTTAAAGTGGGTCCGACATTTATTTAATGCGGACGTTCTTCATGTAAAATTTCACGAAGAAAAGCTAGATAGGCCATTGGTTATTATTGCTAATCATATGTCTGCTTGGGATCCTTTCTTAATTTTTTCTATTTTAAGAAAAAACTTTGTTTTAAAGCACATAACTTGGAGGTTGCCGAGTGGCGTTAGCCAATTTCAGTTTTGGCATCAAAGAAAATTTTTTAAATTTATTGGTGTCTATTCTATTAAAAATAAGGGTGATTTCTCTAGGAGCCTCAAGGAGACATTTAACATATTAGATAAAGGACAAAACATTATCTTTTTCCCAGAGGCTAGAAAAGTCATGCTAAACGAGAAGGTTGAACCAAAAAAAGGGATAAGCCATTTGATTGAGCATAAGAGTGTGTATATTTTACCAATTTTTCTAGAGTATAAAAGGAGACATAAGAGTAAAAAAGGTGTGAAAATTGGTAAGGCTAGAGCCGTTGTTGGTGACTTAATCAAGTCAGAATATTTTTTACAAAAATATGATAAAAAGGAAAGACACAAAGCTATTATGGGATATGTGTATGATTTGGAACAACATTTAGTCAGGAGGTTCGGAGGAAATAAAAACTAAAGCAAAGTAAACTTAATATAAAAAAGCCCTTATTATTTTTTGCTGGCTTTTTTAGATAAAAAAGATTTGAATTTTTAACTTTTATAAATATTTTTAACATTTAAAAATGGAAAGGAAAGTTTCAGCTGGACTTGTGAAGAAGATTTCAATTATTTTGCTAGATTGTTTAGTAAACCACCGCCCTATTCTAGCAATGATTGGTTATATAAATAAATACCTACTTAAAGGAAGAATCAGAAGTGTTTTTTTGGTTTATCCTGCCAAAAGAAGGCACATCACGGCATATACCTTCGATTGGTTTAGCAAAAGGATGCAATGGAAGCCTTTTATCATTGGTTTTTTTATTCAAAAAAAAGGAGTGGGGATCGTCTTTACTATGTCTTCGGGTGAAAAAGATTTCTTAAAAAATGAGAACCGGTCAAACCTGAAGCTGCTATTTCAGAGAATGGAAGAGAAGAGAATGCTTTTACGCGCTGAAATCAAAAGTTTCGCAGGTGTCTTGCCCGGAGTGTTGTATAAAAAAGGAATTTCGAAAAAAACACAAGAAGCTGACTTCACGGTTACAGCGATTTTTAGAGCAATCGAATTGCTTAAGGAGAAAGAAAAACTGCCGCATAACCATGTTGTTGTGATCTTAGGAGCAAAGGGTTTTATCGGCAAAAAACTAGTTACTTTTTTGGAAAATAAAAAGGAATATAGAGAAAAGATCTTTGGTGTCGATTTAGATAATCTTCTGGAATTGCCTAAATTTCTAGAAACAAAAAGGAATAACCATCTTATTTTTCTAAACATCACTAAAAAAAAGGCTTTAAATGAATATATTCCATTTTTTACAAACAAAACAATCGTTTTAAACGAAGTATACCCAGAGCCATCAGAAGAAGAGCTTGCGGAGATAAAAGCAAAAAGAGCTAAATGCTATCATGTTGTTGGACTGAAGGGACGAGTGTATCCGCGCTTCCCTGGCGCCTATGACAGGGGAGTGCCTTGTTGCGCATCCTTTGTTTCATGCAATAAAAATGGTATAATAATAAAAAAGATGATTTAATTTTAAGCTAGATGTTTGTTTTTGATTTAATAAATATATCTTTGTTAGCAGTGGTATTCATTTATTTACTGTTTGCACTGCTTATAATACAAAAAGGAAAAGATCTATACGCATACTTTCATTTACTGATTATTCTCAGTGTTATTTTTTGGACAGCGGGTATGTTTTTTTACAGAAGCGCTACGCCAGAAAACGTTGTTCTATATTGTACAATTTTATATATAGGCCCAACATTCATTGCTAGTGTATTCTTTCTTTTCTCCTTTGTTTTCCCCCACAACAAGCTTCCATCGATTTGGTGTTTTCTTTTCACTGTTTTAGCAAACCTATTGATCATTGCTCTAGTATTAGTTCCTGAGTTGGTCATTGTAGACGTTGAAATAATTCCTGGAGAGGAACATCGAATTATTTGGGGAAAATATTATTTCGTCTATGTTCTTTACCAAGTTTTCTTTGTAAGCGCAAGCTTGGTAATTTTGTTTAGGAAATATTTAAAAGAGAAGGGGAGACTGAAGTATCAATTAAGATATGTTCTTGTCGGATGCTCTTTGAGTTATTCTTTGGCAATGGTGACAAACCTTATTGTCGTTTGGTGGGGTGATTTTAGATTTAATTGGATGGGACAAATATTTTCCATCCTGATGGCTTCTTCTATTTTTTTCGCGATTATAAAATATCGCTTAATGGGGATCAGATTTATAGCCAGTAAGATATATATATACTTGATTGTAGCTATTTTCGCTTATATATATTTTCAATTCATGCTCTACGTCCATATCCTTGTTTTGTCTGGAAAGGCCAGCTTAGCTCAACTAACGCTCTTTGATTTATCTTCAACGATTGTCTTTGCTATAACACTGTTACCTTTCTTGCTTTATATCCAAAAATCCAGTGATATTTTGTTTTTCAAAGGGCAGAACCCAAGAAAGTTAATCAAAGACGTTAGTATTAGGCTTAGTGGAGTTATTGACTTGGGACAGTTAGCGATCGCATTGAATGAGGAATTGAGAAAGGTTGTTGGAACTGAAAAAGTTTTTCTTGCTATTAAAGATCCGCATCAAGCAAAAAATAGTGACAATTTAGTTCTACTAAGCGCAAAAGACAAAAAGGTTGTTTTTACTAAAGAAAAATTTCCCAAAGAGTTTAAAATTTTTAGTTTTAGCAAACACATAACAAATGTTATTACTAAAGAGGAGCTTAAGCACATCCCAGGAGTCAGCAAAGGGCTTTTAAGTAAGATGTCAAAATATGACACAGAAGGAATAGTTCCATTAGAAGTACATAAAAAACCTGTTGGAGTCTTACTTTTAAGTTCAAAAATAACACAAGAAGAATATTCCCTAGAAGACATTGAGTTTATTGAAATAATTGCTTCTCAAGTTGCGATAGCGATTGAAAATGCAAAACTATACAATAAAGTAAAAATCTTTAATAGACGCTTGAAAATTGAAATTAAGTCAGCGATTAAAGACTTTGAAAATTCCAACAAAGATTTGACACAAGCCAATGTAAAACTGGTTCGGGCATATGAAAAACTACATAAACTGGATCGTGCAAAGTCGGAGTTCCTTTCAATTGCATCTCATCAACTCAGAACCCCTCTAACCTCCATTAAGGGTTTTACATCGCTTTTGATGGAAGGAACCTACGGAAAGATCTCTAAGCAGATAGAGACCGTCCTCGGCAAAGTCTTCACTTCTAATGAGAGATTAATTCATCTAGTTGAAGACCTTTTGAACATTTCCAGAATTGAGTCAGGGAGATTTGTGTTTGATCTAAAAGAGAATAAAATCCAGCCATTAATAGAAGAGATCATAGACTCTTTTATTGTTCCAGCAAAAGCAAAGAAAATTAAATTTGAATATAAGCCTTCTAAACAAAAGATACCCCCATTTATTTTTGATAACAATAAAATACAAGAATTACTTTCTAATTTAATTGATAATGCTGTTAAATATACCCAAAAAGGAGTGATAAAGGTTTCATTGAAATATCAAGATAACAAGGTTCTTATTAAAATAAAAGATTCTGGGATGGGAATTTCAAAAGGAGAAACAGAGTATATTTTTGATAAATTTCAAAGAGGAAAAGGCGTAGCACAAGTACACACAGAGGGTGTTGGTCTGGGTCTCTATGTTTGTAAAAAAGTAATCGAAGCTCATAAAGGAAGAATTTGGGCAGAATCACCAGGAACAGGAAAGGGAAGTACTTTCTTTGTTGAACTTAAGACTGATTTTAAGCCCACATTGAAAGCAGAAAAAGAACTAAAAAAATAAACAATGAATTTATTTGCACTTTCAACATTAACAACGGCAATCCTGAGCTTCGCCCTGGCTATTTTTGTTATAAAAAGAAAGTTTCATTCTAATTTAGGAAGATCCTGGTTTTTTGTCGGGACCTCCGTTGGTTTTTGGAGTTTAGGTTTGTGGGGTGTTATTAGATCAGACAATCTCTTAGAGGCAACGTTATATCAATATTTATTAGATATTGGTGCGATTCTTTCGCCCATTGCATATTTCAGATTCGTTGTTGTTTTGCTGAGGATCGAGGAAAAGAAGAAAAAAGAACTATTCTTGGTGTATGTATTGGGAATGATTTTTATTGTGCTTAATTTTTTCCCAATTTTTAAAGTGGGGATGGAGACCGTTGAAGGAACAAATTTTAATTATTGGATTATACCTGGTCCAATATATTATTTCTTCCCTTTCTTCTTTTTGTTTATAACTTGCTACTCGGTTTTCTTGGGACTCAAAAATTATGAAGCACAAAAAGGTTTTTTACGTAACCAAGTTATATATGTTTTAGTCGCTGGTTTGATTGGATTTATGGGAGGTGTTACAAACTTTTTTCCACAAATAGTAAAAGTCTATCCAATAGGAAATTACTTTGTCATTTTATATATAATTTCCATGGCTTATGCCATTATTAGATTTAGATTGATGGGAATTAAGTTTATAGCCAGTAAAATCTATATCTATCTAATTGTTGCAATTTTCACATACATATATTTTCAATATATGCTTTATGTTCACATTCTTGTTTTGTCTGGAAAGGCCAGTTTGTTTCAGCTAACACTTTTTGACTTTGCCTCTTCTCTAGTTTTTGCGATCGGACTTTTACCTTTTTTGAATTATATCCAAAAATCTAGTGATATTTTGTTTTTTAGAGGACAAAATCCAAGGCACTTAATTAAAGATCTGAGTATCAGAATAGGTGGGGTTATTGACTTAAATCAGCTAACAATGACTTTAGGAGAGGAGCTTAGAAAGTTATTAGGGACAGAAAAAATATCCATATTAATTACTGACAAAAATTCCAAGACAGGATTTGTTCTTTTGCAAATACTTCGAAAAAAGGTCAAGAAAACAAGAGTGAAAGAAGGAGAAGAATTATTCGAAACACTAAAGGTCACCAAAGAACTTGTTGTGCGTAATGAAATTTCCGGAGATACTGAAATCGGCAGAAAAGTTTTTTATGAAATGGAGCATTTTGGTGCAGAAATTGCAACGCCGCTTAGGGCTCACCATAAAACAATTGGTGTTTTATTTCTGGGTCCAAAAGTAACACAAGATGGATATTCAAAAGAAGATGCTGAGTTCATTGAAATCATTAGCTCTCAAGCAGCGGTTGCAATTGAAAATGCAAGATTATATGCAGAAGTGAAAGTATTCAATAATCGATTGAGAGTGGAAGTCAAAAACGCCATTAGTGATCTTGAAAATTCCAATAAAGATTTAACACAAACCAATTTGAAATTAGTTTATGCATATGAAAAACTACATAAACTGGATCGTGCAAAGTCGGAGTTCCTTTCAATTGCATCTCATCAACTCAGAACCCCTCTAACCTCCATTAAGGGTTTTACATCGCTTCTCCTAGAGGGTACTTATGGTGAGATTTCACAAAACGTGAGAACCGTCCTCGGCAAAGTCTTCACTTCTAATGAGAGATTAATTCATCTAGTTGAAGACCTTTTGAACATTTCCAGAATTGAGTCAGGGAGATTTGTGTTTGATCTAAAAGAGAATAAAATCCAGCCATTAATAGAAGAGATCATAGACTCTTTTATTGTTCCAGCAAAAGCAAAGAAAATTAAATTTGAATATAAGCCTTCTAAACAAAAGATACCCCCATTTATTTTTGATAACAATAAAATACAAGAATTACTTTCTAATTTAATTGATAATGCTGTTAAATATACCCAAAAAGGAGTGATAAAGGTTTCATTGAAATATCAAGATAACAAGGTTCTTATTAAAATAAAAGATTCTGGGATGGGAATTTCAAAAGGAGAAACAGAGTATATTTTTGATAAATTTCAAAGAGGAAAAGGCGTAGCACAAGTACACACAGAGGGTGTTGGTCTGGGTCTCTATGTTTGTAAAAAAGTAATCGAAGCTCATAAAGGAAGAATTTGGGCAGAATCACCAGGAACAGGAAAGGGAAGTACTTTCTTTGTTGAACTTAAGACTGATTTTAAGCCCAAGCTCACAAAGATTCAAAGACATAGGAGGACACAGGAGAACAAGCTTGAAAAAATGGGTGTTGCAAAAAATGAAAATAGAAAATAGTACAACAAAACATAAGAATAGCTAAAAACCACCTAAAGAGGTGGTTTTTAAGATAGTAAATAAAAACTGGTTTATTTTGCTAATTTTCTTGAAAGTCGTGATTTTCTTCGAGCCGCAGTATTCTTTTTGATCACTCCTGACTTAACAGCTTTATCAAGAGCTTTTTGTGTGGCAATGAAAAGTTTCTTTGCCTCAACAAGCTTTCCTTCCTTAATTGCTATTAAAAAATCTTTAATAGATTTTCGGTATACAAGTTTTTTTGCACGATTTTCGGCTGTTCTTCGTGCTGTGACCTTCACGTATTTTTTTGCCGATGCTAAATTAGGCATTTTCTTTATTCAATAAATACAAATTATAAAAAATCATAAGACACTTTTAGTTTGAAAAATATCTTATTGATAAACATCTCGAGAATCAACTCGAAACTCTTAACAGACTATCATGTGCTGGAAGTTTTGTAAAGGAAATGTTAGTATAAATTAAGGAATAATTAAAATAGATTAAAATAAAAATGATTGGAAAATTGAATGGGAAGGTGGACTTAGTGCATAACAATTTCGCTATAATTGATGTTTGTGGTCTTGGGTATAAAGTTTTTTTAACCGAAGTTTCACTTGGAAGAATCACTGCAAGAGAGGAAATTTCTCTTTTTATTCATACAAATGTAAAGGAGGATCACATTCACTTGTATGGTTTTGAATCCTTGGAAGAGTTGGAAATGTTTGAGCTTCTTCTTTCAATTTCAGGCGTTGGTCCAAAAGCAGGGCTGGGTATTTTGACAATTGCTTCTCCTATGACCATTAAAAATGCTATCAAAAAAGGGGAGCCAGGCATTTTGACAAAAGTTTCTGGGATTGGCAAGAAAACTGCAGAGAGAATTGTTTTGGAATTGAGTAATAAAATTGACAACATTACAATCAACGATGATGCTGAAGTGGAGACCGACTATGAAGTCGTCGAAGCTTTAATGGCGATGGGGTATTCAGTTGCCGAGGCTAGAGAAGCGAACAAGTCGATTCCGAAAGAGCTAAGCGATATTTCAGATAAAATTAAATTCGCCCTTAAATCAATGAAGAAATAGTCAGTATGAGAAAAGAAGAAAAAGAATTTTTTATAAAAGATGGTGGATTCTTGCAGTCATCCGAATGGATTTCTTTTCAAAAGAAGGCTGGGAAGAAAGTTTTTATTTTAGAGGAAGTTGAAAAGTTCAGTGCGAATATAATCAAACACACACTGCCATTTGTTGGAAGTTATTTTTTTATTCCGCGTGGACCAGTTTTTTTTGAGATAGGTTTTGTGGAAAAATGTGCTAGTAAATTATTGAAACTTGCTCAGAAAAATAAAGTTGCTTGGATCAGAATTGAACCTCAAACAAAAACAGAGTTAAAAGAGATTAAAAGGTTTTTCAATGGTCTTGGTTTTAGTATTGTTAAATCTAAAAAAGACCATCAACCAGTGCAAACTCTGATGTTGAGCCTAGAAAAGCCCAAAGAAGAGATTTTAATGGAAATGAAAGCTAAGACCAGATATAATATTCGCTTGGCTAAAAAAAGGGGGGTTGTGGTTCAAAAAATTCATAGCAAGGATGCTATAAATGCTTTTATCCGGCTTCTCAAGGAGACAGCTAGACGTGATGGGATTGCGATTCACCCTGAAAATTATTATAAAACAATGCTAGAAGTGATTCCTGAAAAAATCTTAAGTTTGTATGTTGCTAAATTTAAAGGAAAGATTGTTGCCGTAGCATCGGTTTCATTTTTTGGATCGGTCGCTACTTATCTTCACGGAGCTTCATCAAATGAAAATCGAAATGTCATGGCGCCACACCTTTTACAATGGGTTGCGATTTCTGATGCACAAAGAGAAGGATTCAAAAAATATGATTTTGGTGGAACTAAAATTCAAAGGGGCGAGAATGGGCAATTATTGGAAAATAATTGGTCTGGAATTACTAATTTTAAGCTTGGTTTTTGTCCTAAGAATAAACCAATTGCATTTCCTGGATGTTGGGATGTTGTTATTGATAAAAGGAAGTATTATACTTACAGGGCATTGCAATATGCAAAAAATATTGCTTCCAGATTAAAACTGAAAATAAGAAAAAATGCTTAGGTGGATTAAAAATAAATATCATTTAATCAGGTCTTTTTTTGCCGCTGTTTATTTTAGGTTTCCTTCTAAGAGGATAAAAGTCATTGGTGTTACCGGAACAAACGGAAAAACAACCACAATCCAAATGATTGGCAGAATTTTGGAAGAGGATGGTCATAGAATAGCAATGGCCTCCACAATCAATTTCAAATTTGCCCAAAAGGAGTGGGTAAACGAGACTAAGTTTACAACACTATCAGCTTGGGAGGTACAAAAATTTATCCAACGTGCAGTTGATGAACGTTGTGAATATTTAGTGCTTGAGGTCTCTTCTCATGCACTGGATCAAAGTCGTTTAGCGGGGGTTTATTTTGACATTGCTGTTATTACAAATGTCACGAGGGAGCATCTGGACTATCACAATTCAATGGACAGATATAGGAGTGCTAAAGCAAAATTATTTAAGAAACTCAAAAAGAACGCCCTTGGTGTAATTAATCTTGATATGGAAGACCCTCAAAGATTTATCAAGATAACTCAAAAGAGAAAACATAGAGTTGTTGCCTTTACGACGGATGGAGACAAAAATGAGGTGTCTAAAAAAGACGGGACACTAATGACTGTTTTGGGAGAACAAATAACATCAAGTATAAGGGGTTCATATTTTACAATCAGGGGTGAAAGATTCCATTTAAACATTCCAGGTATTTTCAATATCGAAAACGCGCTAGCTGCAATTTGTGTTGGTAGTTTAGAGGGAGCACGCTTGAGTGTCTCGAAAAGAGCATTGGAAAACATTGAAGCAGTTAGTGGTAGAATGGATTATGTCAAAAACAGCAAAGGAATTTCAATTGTGGTTGATTATGCCCTTACTCCTGATTCGATGGAAAAGATTGGATGTCTATTAAGAAGAGCGCAAACTAATCACGAGTTTAAAAGAATTATTTGGGTCCTAGGAAGTTGCGGCGAAAGGGATACTGGAAAACGCCCAATTATGGGAGAAATTGTTGCTAAATATGCCGATTTTGTGATAGTTACAAATGAAGATCCCTATAATGAAGATCCAATGCAAATTATCAACGCTGTTTTTGAGGGTGTTATCACCGGTGGGAAGCATGAAAAGGAGGATTGTTGGAGAATCCTAAAGAGAAGAGAGGGTATTAAAAAGGCCTTAAGTCTTGCGCAAGAAGGAGACTTGGTTCTCGTCACCGGGAAGGGCGCCGAAGAAACAATGGCGGTTGGGAATGAGAGAATTTCATGGAATGATAAAAGAGTGATTCAGGAACTGCTCGAGGAAGTGTAGAAGGATTTATTTTTTAAACAGAAGATGAAAAACATTTTTAGAAATTTGATCTTAAGAATTCTTTCAAAGTGGAGAATTAGAAAGGGGGAAAAATTTTCCCACAACACAAGAATTGTGTTAAGAAAAATTGAAAAAAAAGAGGGGTTATTTATAGACGAAATTCGTGGTAATAGTTTGCCGAAATTAGATCAAGCTCGCTTTAGACAACAAGCAAAGGGAGATAGCTTATATCTAGTAGCATTTATTGAAAAAATGCCAGTGGGTTATATCTATATAAATTTTTCTGGAACTTGCAAATACCACACAAGTCCAGTTTTGCAAGACTTATTTGTTAAGAGTAAATTGAGAGAGCAAAATATTGGGACGCAAATTATTCAAGAGGCCGAAAGAATACTTAAGAGCTTGAACTATAAAAAATTAAGCTTGGATGTCGAAGTTAGAAATGGATGGATCCAAAAATTATATGAAAAACAAGGTTTTATAAAAAAAGGTGGTCACCACGAACAGTCTTGGATCGAAGAAGATTCTGGTAAAAGAGTTGAGATAAAAGTTGTTTATTTAGAGAAAAATATTTAATGAATAGTGCAAAATATAATTTTAGCGAGGAGATATTTAAAAACAAGCCATTTATGGCTTGTTTTTAAATAATGAAAGATTTTCGCAAGAATTATTTCTTTTCCGTTGCTTTAGTTTCAGGTGGTTTCTTTTCAGTTTCTTTTTTCGCTGCAACTTGCTTCTTCTTTTCTGTTTGCTTGTTTTTTTCTATAGCAGAAAATTTTTCCATTCTTTGCTTGAAACGATCAACACGTCCAGTTGAGTCAACAAGTTTCTTTTTTCCAGTATAAAAAGGATGACATGCGCTGCAAATTTCGATATCTTTGTTTTTTAGAGTTGAACCAGCTTTGATAACATTTCCACAAGAACATTTGATCTCTGCTTCATCGTTATATTTTGGGTGAATATCCTTTTTCATATGTCGATAATATAATTAATTTATTTTTGATGCAATAATAACAAAGCCAAAAACTGACTTTAATGCGTCTTTTCCTAGACAAGACCTAGATTAACACAATATTTTGGAATTGGCAATAGCTTTTTAAACTTTATTCTTAGCGGAAGAAGGGGTTGAAAAAAGACAGTGAAATGATATGATGAAAATACTCGAGAATGTCAGAAAGACAAATTTCTGAAATTTGTTTGGTTGGAAACTGGACAATTTTATTTTTTTTGTTATAATTATTCTTGTTGTTGCAATGTTCAATCTTTGCAAAAAAGGGCGATTAGCTCAGATGGTTAGAGCGCGTCACTGATAATGACGAGGTCCCAGGTTCAATTCCTGGATTGCCCACACAATTGATAGTTTTTAATATGGGCCCTTAGCTCAGTTGGTAGAGCGCCTCATTTGCACTGAGGAGGTCAGGAGTTCGAATCCCCTAGGGTCCACACACATAAAAATCTTTCGCATATGCGAAAGATTTTTTGTTTATAAAAAATTTGCAATGAATTCAAACCAAGAAGGTCCTAGGGGAGGTCTCTTCATGACGGAAACACTAAAATTTCAGTGCTATGTGAGTTTGATGAGTGAAGCAAGACAGGGCCAGGAAGAATGTTCCTGGCCAAATCCCGATTTTTGTCGTTTAATTCCTTTTTCTCTCAACCGTCATCAGCTCCACGGAAAACTTTATTTGGTCGTCAATTAAATTATCCCCCAAGTTATCAAAGAATTTTCCTGAACCGAAACGAACATTCCAAAGAGTTCTGTCTATCTCAAGTTTTGTTTTGAGTAACAATTTATCATTTACTGAATGGAGCGTTGCGTCGAAAGTGATTTCATTTGTTATTCCTTTGATAGTAAGATCCGCAATTATGGAAAAATTAGAATTTTCCAACGGAGTTACTTCCTTTATTGTTAATTGAGTTTCTGGGAAATTATCCACATCAAAAAAATCAGTTGAAATCAGATGAGTTTCAAGTTTTTTCTTGCTATCGCCCTCTAAGTCAAGGCTGATAATAGAATTCATGTTAATAACAAACTCTCCTCCTACCAAAACTCCTTTTTCGGTCATAACAAATCCATTTCTTAGATCGACCGTTCCGTTGTGATTGTTGGTAGTAACTAGAGTTTTTTTAGCTTCCCAGCGAATGATTGACTTAACAGGATCAATCTCTAACCGAAGTCCTTCGGCAGTCTGCTTGGGAAGAATCTTTTGTGAATCAGTAATTTCTCTCTTTGTTGAACGGTTAGAGTTATTTCTGTTTACACTCCAATAGCCCGCTAACACAATTACTATCACAAGTAAGGCTAGTAATATAATATTTTTATTCATGGTATTTAGACTAATTATTATTTCGCCACCAGTATAGCATGAATTTTGCTAGCCGTATACTCTTCAGTAAGAAGAGTTAAATCAAAAAGAGTTTTCATGAAAGTGTCTCATGAAAAAGCAGCACTGTCCACATCATATGGAAAATTTTCACACAGGCAAAAGTTTTTTGTTTTTTTGCTTTGCTTTTGCTAAAATCTACTGTATAAAATTTATTTCCAAAAGCATGACAAAGTATATTTTGAATTCAGGTAACGCAAAATACTATCCAGAAAAAGAAAAAGCTTCTATCAAGGAAACCCTTCTAGGCCTTGGAGATGATGTAAAAGTTCTTTATTGTTTTTTTTCACAACCGCGGGAAGATTGGGAAACAAAATATGAAAAATATAAAAAAGGTTTCTTGAGGGCAGCAGACAAGAATGTGAGATTAACCTTCAAACTTGCGTTTCCAGACACATTTGAGGATCAAGTTAAAAGTAGTGATGTGATTTGGATTGCAGGAGGAGATGATCACCTTATTAAATATTGGCTTGAAAAATTCGATGTGCCAAAAATTTGGGATGGCAAAATTGTTGCAGCAAGCTCGGCTGGTTCAAACGCTCTAGCAAGTTCATTTTGGACCTGTGACTGGCGAGAATGCATGAAAGGCTTTGGTGTCTTGCCGATCAAATTTATTGCTCATTTTGACTCTAGCTATGGCAAAGAGGATCCGCGAGGAGAAATTGATTGGCAGACAGGATTTAGCGAACTAGAAAAGTATGGTGACACATCTTTGCCGGTTCATGCGCTGAAAGAAGGAGACTTTGTTGTATTTGAGAAATAATAACAGAAAATTCAAAAAGGAAAGAATGAAAAAATTTATAATAAAAACTCTTGGATGTAAAGTGAATCAATATGACTCCCTGACTTTGAGAAAAAAACTTACTGAAATTAATTTTGAATATTCACAGAAAAGTTCTAATAAGATTGATTTGGCGATTGTCAATTCCTGCGCTGTCACCAAAACCTCGATTAAAAAAGGACGAAAAATGTTGGTTTTAGTAAAAAAGGAGAATCCAAATGCAAAAATTGTCCTTCTAGGGTGTTGGGCTAAGATATATCCAGAAGAAATGGAGAAAATCGAAAAAGATGTTCTTTGGGGGGTTGGAGATCCCAAGGGGTTAGTTAAAAAAATCAAAAAGCTGTTTGCAGTTGAAACAAAAAAGCTCAGCGGGAATGATAAAAAACAAGAAATCCATCCTCCTGGACAAGGGGAGCGATCACGATATTTTTTAAAGATTCAAGATGGTTGCGAGCAGTTTTGTTCATATTGTATCATTCCATATTCAAGAGGAACACTTTCGTCTAGGTCAAAAGAGGAGGTTTTAGCAGAAATAAAAGTAGCGACCTTGGGCGGGTATGACGAAATTGTTTTATGTGGAATTCATCTTGGGTTGTATGGAAAGGAGAAAAACTCTACAACCTGTGACTTGAAAACATTATTAGAAGAAGCTATTCAAATTAAGAATGTAAAAAGAGTGCGGCTTAGCTCGATTGAAGTTAATGACGTAGATGATCGTTTGCTTGAGTTAATGGCTGGAAATGAAAAAATTTGTCAACATTTACATTTACCTTTGCAAGCTGGGGCTGATAAAATTCTCGCAGCAATGAATCGACCGTATACAAAAGAGTGTTTTAAAGAAAGAGCGCAGAAAGCTCGAAAATTAATGCCCGACTTAGCTTTGACTACTGATGTCATTGTTGGTTTCCCAGGAGAAACAGAAGAGAACTTTAAAGAAACAATGCTTTTTTGTCAAGAGATGAAGTTTAGTCGGATACATGTTTTTCCATTCTCCGCTCATGAAAAAACACCAGCAGCAAAAATGAAAAACCAAATAAAGAGTGAGGTAAAAAACAAACGAGCTCGAAAATTGCGAAAAATGAGTGAACAAATGAGTGAGGAATATAAAAATAATTTCAAAGGAAGAGATCTTTTGGCAACTACAGAAAGAATTCTAGAGAATGAAATTCAAGGCAAAAGTGAATTTTATTTTAATATAATTCAAAAAAAAGCTTCCTTGGGAGACAGGAGTCCTTTGAGAATCGGAAAAATTATCAGAATGAAGCTAGAATAAACGTTTAAAAGCTTAAAAAACAAGAATCGGTGTTAAAAATGTTTCAATAATCGCAGCGATGAAAAGCAAGGGAACTATTACTAGGAAGAAAATTCTAATAGCAAAAACAAGTTCCTTCTTAAATGTTTTTCTTACTTTTCTAATATAATCCAAGAATTTTCCTGAAAGATGGATTGATAAGGCAGCAGCAATCAAGAAGGCAGGAATTTCGAATAGCCCATGAGGTATAAGAGCAAGAAACACACTATCTCCACCAATTTTTTCAATCGAATAAGCGACAACAACGCCTATCATCGTTCCGTTTGATAAAAGAGCAGCAATTGGAGCAAAGCCAAAAAGAAAAAACAATGCGATGATCATTGCAGAAACAGATACATTATTGAAGAAAATGTAAAGCCAGAGCTCGCTATTGCTTTTGCCTTTGAGTCCAACAAAGTTCTCTGCTAGAATATTAACAATTTCTTTGGTCCACTCAGGATTTGATTGAGCAGTATAAAACCCCATTGCAGTTGAGATTGCGAAAAGTAGTAAAACAAAAAAGATTTTTTTATTTAGAACTTTGACAGATAAAAGTAGTTTTTTGTATGATTCAAATAATTCAGCAGAGGAGGGGGTCATTTTGGTTTCTTGTGTTTTTTCATTATTTCTCTCTCTATTGTAGTACAGTTTTTCATTGCAGACAAACTGCTGAAGACTTGATTCTTTCAAGAGATGTTTATTTTTGGTATACTAGAAACACTAATGGAAAATTTTAAACTAACAAAATAATAAAAAGAAAATAACAACAGGATGAAGAAAAAAATAAAAACCGAAGTTAAAAATAAAAGTCACAAGAACCCTTCAGGAAGGGAGAAAGAACTAAAAATATACAAAAAGGGCTATACGAAAAGGACAATGAGTCAAAGGTTTTCTGATGGTGCATCAAAGATTTTGGGAAGTTGGGGGTATATATTTTTTCAAACAGTTTTTGTAATTTCATGGATAACGTTGAATATCGTTGGGTTTTTCTATCAATGGGATAGATATCCTTTTATTTTTTTGAATCTTGCCCTAAGTGTTATGGCTGCATACACAGCTCCTGTTATTTTGATGAGTCAAAATAGGGAAGCTGATCGTGACAGAAAGAGGGCTATTATTGACCTAGCGACAGACAGAAGCTCTGAAAGAAAGATCAAAGATGTGCAACAAACACTTGTTCGTCTCGAAAGGAAGATGGATCAACTAATAAGAGTAGGAAAGAAGTAGGAATGAAAAGTTGACAATAGATTTAAAATTGATAGAATCTTAGCATAAAGCAGTAGCAGTGGTTAGTTAATCAAAGATAAGCCAAAGAAACATGAAAAAAATAAAACCGATTGGAAGCAATGTTGTTGTTCAAATTCCGAAAGCTGAAGAAATGACAAAAGGTGGAATCTTTATTCCTCAAACAGCTTCAAAAGAAAAATCTCAAATTGGGATAGTCGTTGCTGTGGGTGAAAGCGAAAAAATAAATAAACAAATCAAAAAAGAAACTTCTGTTTTATATGAAAAATATAGCGGGACAGAAATTGAAGTTGACGGTGAGAAATTTGTAATCTTGGATGCAGCAAAAAATATGATCTTAGCAATTGTTCAATAGATGTTATTTTTTTGTAAACATTAGTATTTCTAACTCATAGCTTTTGTTGTGAGTTTTTTACTTGCCACAAAACTCTAAATATCGTAAAATGTAATCAAGCGAGTTAAAAATAAAAATTCTATAAAAATAAAAAATGAAAACAAAAAAAGGAATAGCAATTATCTTTGCTTTGTGCCTCCCGGTACTTTTTTCTGGTTGTGGTTTGAAAAAGGCCAAGCCAGATACTAGTGGTGGAATTTATCGCAGTGAAGATTCTGCTTTGAAATTTGAGCAAAAAGCTGCATTAAAAGGGGGAGGAACACTGGGGAATGCTAATATTTTAGCGCTTACAATGGACCCTAAAAACTCAAAACTTATTTATATTGGAACCCCTAGTGGTATCTATAGGAGTGATGATAGGGGCGATAACTGGATTAAGGACACAAGCAATTTCAAAAATGTCAGAGATATTGAAATCAACCCAAGTAATACGAATGAGATTTACGTTCCAGCAATAGTAAATGGCGTTGGTAAGATTATGAAAACTGAAAATGGCGGTGAGCAGTGGAAAGAAGTCTTTACTCAGAGAACACAAGAAGGTTCAGTTTTTACGATTGCTATGAATCCCAGAAAACCCAATGAGTTATTCGCCGGTGATTCTGGTGGAGCTTTATATAAAACATCGGATGCTGGTGCCACATGGAAGACTGTCCTTTGGGAGAAAAGTGGTATCAATCTAATCAAGTTTGACAGTATAAACAATAACAAACTTTATTTCGTGACCACAAAATCTGGAGCGAGGAGATCAGATGATGGAGGAGTATCTTTTGTTAAGGTTGAGAGTAAGGGCACTATATATAATTTAATTCCACATCCCTACAAAGAGGGCGTTGTTTTTCTAAGCGATAACAATGGATTGCACAGAAGCATTGATGGAGGAGAAACACTGGAACCCCTCAATACATTAGTGCGACCCAAGAACATTTCATCAAAAGGGATTGCAATTGATCCTAAAAATGATAAAATAATATACTTCATATCTGGGAGGGCAATTTATAAAACTGAGAATGGTGGAGAGAGTTGGAAGCCAATTCAATTTTCTGTGCCATCAAGAAAGATCGAGATGGTTATCATTGACCCAGAAGAAACCAAAACAATTTACCTCGGAACAAGGAAACTAGCGAAGAAAAAGAAAATGTTTCCTTTTTAGAAGGTCTTAAACATTTAAAATAAAACCAATGAACAGTGATGATTTAGGAAAAGTAAAAGAAAATTTCAGTGAAATTATTGAATTTTTTAAGGATGACTTGAAAACTGTCAGGACAGGAAGAGCAAATATTGGATTAGTTGAAAACCTGGAAATTGAATATTTTGGATCAAGGACGCCATTGCAACAAGCAGCTTCAGTGTCAACATCCGATGCTCGCACGATCGTGATTTCCCCTTGGAGCAAAGATAGTCTCGTTGACGTGGAGAAAGCAATCAGAGAATCTGATCTAAACATCAACCCGACTAATGATGGAAATGTTATTAGATTGTGTTTCCCTGCATTAACAGAAGAGAGAAGGCTTGAATTAGTTAAAATTGTTGGTAAGAAAACAGAGGATGCAAGAATTAAAATTCGCAAAGTCCGTGAAGATGCTTGGGATAAAATTCAAAAGATGGAAAAAGACGGAGAAATCTCCGAAGATGATAAGTTTACCCAAAAAGATAGTCTGCAATCGATTGTTGATGAGTTCAATAAAAGAATCGAAGAGATTTCAAAAGAAAAGGAAGTTGAGATTATGCAGGTTTAGTTTGGAGAGAAAATTAGGTGTAACTAGAGCGAGGAAAGAAAGGCTGGGTAAATAAACTTAAAAGATTAAAAATAAATGATAGCAGTTATAGTTTTTATAGTAATTCTTGGAACACTTGTTTTTGTTCATGAAGCAGGGCATTTTTTTGTTGCGAGAAGAAATGGTATCGCTTGTGAGGAATTTGGGATCGGTTTCCCTCCTAGAATTGCTGGTTTTTTTAAAGACAAAAAAGGGAAAAGAAGGTGGGTGTTTGGAAATAAAAAAATCGAAGAAGCAATCAAAGAGAAGGACGAGACTGTCTATTCTTTAAACTTAATTCCAATCGGAGGATTTGTTAGGATTAAAGGAGAAGATGGTGAAGACAAAAACGCCCGTGATTCATTTGCAAGCCAGTCAATTTTTGTTAGATTTAAAGTTCTGTTTGCTGGAGTAGCAATGAATTTTATTGTAGGCGCACTATTTTTTGGCTTCGCTTTTTACTTAGGTTTGCCAGAAGCAATTGGTGATGAAGATGTTGCTCCTAATGCAAAAGTTCAAATTTCTGTTGTGGCAAAAGACTCGCCTGCCTCCAAGGCAAAATTGCAGGTTGGAGATACCATTGTTTCAACATTAGAGAACGGGAAAGAAAAGGATGTTTCAAAAGTTTCAAATATAAGAACTGCGACAGAGGAAAAGGGCGGTCAAAACATAGAACTCAAAATTCTGCATCCAGGAGAAGATGACCCGGTAGTAGTTTCAGTTTTTGTTAGAAAAAAGGAGAATACCCCAGAAGGACAGGGAGCTATAGGAATTGAATTGCTAAGAACTTCTTTTGCAAAATATGGTTTTTTTCAATCGATGTGGATGGGGGTTGAAACAACCGGACGAATCGTTGTAGCAATTTTCCAATTCCTTGGAGATTTGATTGTTAGATTATTCACGCCAAAGCCAATGGTTGCAGATGTTGCTGGTCCAGTCGGAATTGCTGTAATGACGGGACAGGTGGCTAAGATGGGTCTAGCGTTCACTTTACAATTTGTTGCGATGTTATCAGTTAATTTAGCTGTTATCAATCTTTTACCCCTGCCAGCCTTAGACGGAGGAAGGATACTCTTTTTGATTATTGAAAAAATAAAAGGGAAACCAGTAAGTGAAAAATTTGAAGGGATAGTTCATACGGCAGGATTTATTTTTTTGATGTCTTTAATGATACTTGTGACAATCAAAGACTTCAAAACATTCGAGATTATCCAGAAAATAAAAGATCTATTCTAATATCACGAGTTACTTGCTTTGACACACCCTGATTTATCCTCTAAGATAAGGATAATTGGGGTGTTTTTTAGTGAAAAAAGTTAATGAACCGTGCTTTATCAGCAAAGAATACTCAGAATAAAGGTGAAATATTTGAAAATAAACTAACATAAACTATAGAAATTTATGCGTCAATCTAGATTATTTGGAAAAACCTCTAAAACAATTTCAAAAGATTTGAAAGTAGCTAGTCATAAATACTTACACCAAGGTGGATTTATTAGGGAATCTGTCGCTGGTAGGTATTATTTTTTACCACTCGGGATTAGAGTGAGAGACAAGATTGCTAAAATTATCGAGGATGAAATGAATAAAGCTGGTGCTCAAAAAATGATCACACCAACATTGCACCCACTTGAGCTTTGGAAAGAGACTAATAGAACCGACACTGCTGGATTTGAATTAATGACACTTGAAGATCGTCGTGGTTCAGCCTTCGCTCTTGGGGGAACTGCGGAAGAAATGATTGTGGATTTAGTCCGTGGTTATAATATAAGTTACAAGGATTTACCCTTTAATATCTATCAATTTTCTTCAAAATTTCGTGATGAATTACGTGCGAGAGGAGGTTTATTGCGAGTGCGAGAGTTTGTTATGAAAGATGGGTATTCTTTTCATTCAAATGAGGAATGTTTCAAAAAAGAATATAGAGTGATGTGGGACACATATACGCGCATTTTTGAGCAATTAGGGATGAAATCTTATGCAGTAGAAGCCGATAACGGATATATTGGTGGAGATTATTGCCATGAGTTTGTTGTGGAGTGTGATGCTGGTGAAAGCGTTTTCTTTGTTTCAGAAGATGAAAAATATGTTGCTCATGAAGATGTGGCTAAGTTTAAAAGAGAGGAGATGAACTCTGAAGATGAAATAAAGGATTTTGAGGTTGTTGAACAACCAGAGTGGGTAAAGACGATGGAGGACGTCAAGAAGCACTACGATTTGCCAACTTGGAGGTTCTTGAAGAATGTTGTATACCGAAATCGTGTTTCAGAGGAAATCATAATTGCAACAATAAGGGGTGATTTGGAAATCAACAAGACTAAGCTAGAACAAGTGCTTGATATGGTAGGAACACTGGAGGACGCAACAGAGAAAGACCTTGCTTCAATTGAAACTAAGACAGGATATGTTCATGCCTGGGGACACGAGAAATGCAGATATATTGGCGATCTATCTTTATGGACTGTAAAGAATTTCATTGGTGGTCAGAAAGAAGAAAAAACAGACTCAATTAATGTTAATTACGGAAGAGATTTTGAGCATGAGATTACCGCTGATATTGCAATGGCAAAAAACGATTTCTTAACAGAAGATGGCAAGCAAAAACTGAAACGAAAAAAAGGAGTAGAAGTGGGGAATATATTTCAACTTGGAAAACATTATTCTTCAAAAATGAATGCCACTTTCGTTGACGCCAAAGGAGAACAACAACAGTATTATATGGGTTGTTATGGCATTGGACTGGGAAGAAATATGGCAACTATAGTTGAGAAAAATCATGATGATAAAGGAATTATTTGGCCAGAGAAGGTCGCTCCTTTTAAGGTTCATTTGATCGGAATTGCAAATAAAGATGAATCTGTCCAAAAAGAAATAGACGAATTTTACAAAGAGCTGCAAGAGAAGGGCGTAGAAGTGCTATATGATGATAGAGATATCAACCCGGGTGGTAAATTTGCAGACGCTGACATCATCGGATGTCCTTATCGAATTGTGATTAGCCAAAAAACAATCAAGGATGGGAAGATTGAACTAAAAAGGCGAAAAGAAGATGACGTTAAAATGATTTTAAAGGAAGAATTATTAACAGAATTGTTGAAATAAAAATATGATAAAGCATTTATCAGCAGAGGAATATAAAGAGCTTATCGAAAGTAAGAATGTTTGGAATCTCGATATAAGGGAGGGATATGAGTTCAACGAAGAACGTATTGAGGGAGCGAGACTTGTTCCTTCGACAAAATTTGAGGATATTTTTGAAGAGCTGAAGATAAAAAAAAGTGAAAAAATCGCGGTATATTGCAGGAGTGGTGCCAGAAGCGCTTTCATTGCCCAGAAACTTAGCGATAAGGGCTATGAAAATATTTTTAACCTAGAACTAGGACTGATTGACTGGAAAAAGAATGGTTTTAATGTTGAGAAATAATTTTTTGTAGAGGAGGCGTAAGTGTTGTGAGAAAGAAAGTCTAATAAAGTCGAAATAAAAAGAATATGTGGAATAAAATTTTCGGGAAGATCTCACAGGATATCGGAATAGATCTAGGAACAGCTAATACGTTGGTCTATGTCAAAGGAAAGGGTATTGTTATTAATGAGCCATCCGTGGTTGCTGTTAATAAAAGAACCGGACAAATTTTAGCGATTGGAAAAGAAGCAAGAAAAATGGTTGGGAAAACTCCAGGTCACATTGTAGTTTCGCGCCCCTTAGTAGACGGGGTTATTTCTGACTTTGAAACAACAGAACAGATGTTGAAATATTTTATTCAAAAAGTTCATGCCGATACTTTCACTCTTCTACCAAGACCCAGGGTTGTAGTCGGAGTGCCTTCTGGTGTCACTGAAGTTGAAAAGAGAGCTGTGTTTGACGCCACAATCAGTGCAGGTGCAAGGGAGGCGTTCCTTATCGATGAGCCAATGGCTGCATCAATTGGAGCACGTTTGCCAGTTCAAGATGCAGCTGGTAATATGATTGTTGACATTGGAGGAGGGACAACTGAAGTAGCTGTGATTTCCTTAGGAGGCGTCGTTACTAGCCGAAGTTTAAGAATAGCTGGGGATGAAATGAATGAGGATGTGATCCGCTTTGCACGTGATAAACACAACCTGCTTTTAGGAGAGAGAAGCGCAGAAGATATTAAGATCGCGATTGGAAGTGCCTATAAAATGGAAGATGAGCTAGAAATGACGATTCGTGGGCGAGACTTAATCAGTGGTTTACCAAAAGAAGTTATTATAAATGATTCGCAAATTAGAGAAGCTCTTTCCCGATCTATAAAAATTATTGTTAACAATATCAAATCTGCAGTTGAAGAAACACCCCCAGAATTGGTTGGGGACATTATGCAAAGAGGAATTATATTAGCTGGGGGAGGGGGATTAATTAGAGGACTCGATCGATTGATCGCGGAGCAAACTGAGATGCCAGTTAAGAGAATGGAAGATCCGTTAACAGCGGTTGTTCGGGGCACGGGAATAGTACTAGAGAATCTCGATGAACTAAGAGATGTTTTGATAGAATCCAGTGATGATAAAAAACTTCGATAATTTGATTCGATGTTTAACCAAAATAAAATAATATGAAATTGTCTAAAAAAAGCAATTTGATTGTCTTACTTACAGTTATTTTGGTTGCACTCGTACTGATGTTTATCGGGAGAAATGCTAAAAATAAGCCATTTGAAGGTCCAGTGCGTAGAGTGACAACTCCGGTCGCTGGTTTTTTTTCCGGAATTGGCGTATGGGCTGATGATAAATTTTCCTTCCTAACTGAGATTGGAAATTTAAAAAAACAGAACCGAGAATTATTCGAGGAGAATTCTAAGATAAAAAGCCGCCTTGCAAAACTAGATGGAGTTGAAAAAGAAAACACAGAATTGAGAAAACAGATTGATCTAGCCCCAAAAGAGAAATATATATTGATCAGTAGTTTGGTGATAGGAAAAGATTTAAGAAATCAAGAAGAGACAATCCATTTAAATCGAGGAAGGAAGGATGGAATTAAAACTCAAATGGCCGTAATTGTTGACGAAGGAATCTTAGTGGGAAGGGTCTCAAAGGTTTTTGAGACATCATGCGATGTGGAATTATTGATAAATAGAAATTCCAAAATCAACGCAGAAATTATCCGTACCGAGACGAAAGGAATCGCAAGGGGACAATTTGGAACTTCAATCGTCTTAGACATGATTCCTCAAACAGTGAAAATAGAACATGGAGACTCTGTTGTAACTTCAGGTATAGGAGGTTTATTACCCAGAGGTCTTTTGATTGGTTATGCTCAAGATGCATCGCCGACTCCAGACCAACTTTTTCAGAAAACTTCGCTAATTTTACCTTTCCAACTTGATGAACTTAGAATGGTTTGGGTTGTGGAAGGAAAGAAATAAACGGTATGAAGAAAACAATTTTTTTACTTATCTTACTTATATTTTTTGCGCAGTATTCACTTTTGTCTATGATTGGTGGTGCCAAAAACATAAGTCAGGGAATATTACTAACCCTTCTTTTAGTTGTTTTTCTTCGTAGAAATTACTTGGAAAATATCGGATGGGCTTTGTTTGGAGGCTTGTTAACTGATTATTTCTCTAGCGTCCCTTTCGGCTTTAACGTTATAAATTTTACTGTTTTAGTTTTTGCAATGGATGTTTTAAAACAAAAAATTGCTTTAAAGGAAATGCACTTTTCCATTGTTGCATTCGTAGTTTTCTTGGGACTGATTTTGTCTAATTTGTTGGCTATGTCGTTTTCTAGTATTCTTAGTGTAGTTAAGATTACAGCGCAAATTTCATCAATTGATTTCTCTGTGCAATTTATTATAATCAATGCATCTTTAGCTATAATAGGTTTTTTATTTTACAGATTGGTATTGATTATTGAAAAAGTTTTTGGTATTGGAGCTATGGAAATTAAAATAGACAAATTGTGATGTTTGGCAAGAAAAAAAGTTTTACAGACAGAGATTTTGATATTGAAAATCCTTTAGAATATGTTTCAGAGGATGCTGATTTTAATTTTGAAGATGACGAGAAAGAGATTAATGTTACGAGTTGCGATAAAAATTTATTATGGATTGCAATTTCCTTCTTACTCATAATATTGTGCGCAAGAACTTTTTATTTGCAGGTAGCCAAAGGTCCTTATTACAAGGAGATTGCTGAAAACAATAGAGTAAGAGAAGTTGTGATAAAAGCTCCGAGAGGGATTATTCGTGATAAATACGGTGAAGTTCTAGCTAGAAATATTCCAAGTTTTGAAGTTGTTTTTGTCCCCTTGAATTTGCCAGAGAACGAAAGTACCTGGAAAGTCTTAACTGCAAAACTAGGTGAACTTTTGGGGCCAGAACTTAACCAAGAGGAGTTATTTTTGCAAATGATGCAAGCGTCTAAAGTTGATAGGAGAAGCTATCTTATTCAAAAAAATGTGGAGAGAGATAAGGCATTCGAGATTATTGAGAGGTCAGTTGAATTTCCTGGCATTTACATTGGGAAAACTGCAAGAAGGGAATATGTGGAAGGAGAAATTTTTTCAAAAGTAATCGGATATGATGGGAAGATTACCAAGGAGGAGTTAAAGGAGAATCCAACATATTTAATGACTGACTATATTGGAAAAAGTGGGATCGAATATAGCTATGAAGATAATTTGCATGGGAAGCACGGGATGCGTCGTTTTGAGGTTGATGCAACAGGGAACATCAAAGAGGATTTAGGCGAAGTAGTTCCAATTGCTGGTGACGAGCTAATTTTGCACATTGATGCTGAATTACAAAAAGAGATCACAAAGATAGCAGAAAAGACATTGGTCGATAATAAGGATGCAACAGGTATAGCAGTTGTAGCACTCGATCCTCGAACAGGAGGTGTTAGAGCCTTGGTTAGTTTGCCATCATTCGATAACAATATGTTTGCGCGCGGGATTTCTAATAGTGAATATGCCGAATTGATTAATAGCAATAAAAAACCTCTTTTAAACAGAGCTATAAAAGGAGAGTATCCACCAGGGTCTCCATATAAAATCATGATGGCTGCTGCTGCACTGGAGGAGGGTGTTGTGACAGAGCATACAAGTATTAATTGCGGAGGAGCAATTCACGTTGGTGCTTGGCCTTTTCCTGACTGGAAAACACATGGTAGTACTGACGTTAGAAAAGCAATTGCTCAGAGTTGTGATGTTTTCTTCTATACAGTAGCCGGTGGCTGGGGAGATATTGGTGGGCTTGGAATTAAGCGTATGGAAATTTATGCGAAAATGTTTGGATATGGCGAAGTAACAGGAATTGATCTACCTGGAGAAGAAAATGGCAATGTCCCAAGCGGGGACTGGAAATTTAAGCGATTTGGTGAAAAGTGGTACATAGGTGATAGTTACCATGCTGCTATTGGGCAGGGCTATGTCACAACAACTCCTTTGCAGGTTGTCCAGTCAATCTCCGTGATTGCAAATGGGGGTAAATTGATCCGCCCTAAAGTTGTTGATAAAATTTTACACCCTGACGGTGAAGAAGAAGTACTATTGTCAGAAATAATTACAAAACAAGTTGTTTCCAAAAAAACTGTAGAGATTGTTCGAGATGGGATGAAGGACACTGTATATTCAGTAGGAGGCTCTGGCGCGAGCTTGAGAAGTCTCAAAGTTGAGAGTGCTGGAAAAACAGGAACGTCACAGTTTGGAAATGAAGATAAATTACATTCTTGGTATGCTTCATTTGCGCCATTTGAGAACCCAGAATTAGCAATGATAGTTTTAGTTGAAGGTGGAGGAGAGGGGCACACTTGGGCAGTGCCGATTACAAAAGAAACATATGAATGGTATTTTGATAGAAAGCGGGGAGAGATTGAGAAAGAGGGGGTTAATAGAACAAAGGAGGAAATCGAAGAAGAGATTATGGAAGAGGAGGTTTAAAGTTATTTTTTGTATAATATTTTAACTTAAAGATATATGTCAGGACACTCTAAATGGTCAACAATTAAACATAAAAAGGCAGCTTTAGACGCAAAACGATCTAATGTTTTTACGAAACTCGCAAAGGACATTTCTGTCGCAGCTCGTGAAGGTGGAGATCCAGATATGAACTTCAAATTGCGAATGGCAATGGACCGAGCTCGGAGTTCAAATATGCCTAAGGATAATATTGAACGAGCAATAAAGGCTGGGACGGGGGAGAACAAAGATGGTGTTATTATCGAAGAACTTATTTATGAAGGCTATGGCCCTGAGCAAGTTGCAATTTTGATTAAGACTGCAACTGATAATAAAAATAGAACTCTTTCTGAGGTTAGAAATGCATTAAATAAGAACGGTGGGAAAATGGTTGAGGGCGGCAGCGTGAGTTGGCAATTTTCGCAAGTTGGAGTTCTGGAGATCGAAAAATCAAAAATAAAGGACGAAGAGTTAGAAATGATCTTTATCGAAGCTAATGTAAATGATTACAAAAAAGAAGAAGATGGTTGGGTTGTATACACAGAAATGACAGATCTTCAGAAAGTAAAAGAGTCACTAGAAATCGCTGGCTTGAAAGTTCTAACTGCTTTTATTGGATATGTCGCAAAGGATACAATTGAAATAAGCGACAAGGCTCAAGAGAGTTATGAAAAGCTCCTAATGGCGCTTGATCAACAAGATGACGTTGTTGATATATTTGATAATTTAAATTAGCAATTGATATTTGGAATTAAAAGAGGAATAAAAAATAGAATGGAGAAATCAAAGAAAGGAATAACTATTCTAGGAATCGATCCTGGAACAGCAACAACTGGTTGGGGTGTAATTCGTGAAGTGGATGGAGACTGCCAACTTGTTGCATATGGAGCAATCGAAACCTCAAAAAATAAAACAAACGTTAATAGGCTTAAGGAAATTGCAAATGACCTAGAGACATTAATTGCCACATATAAACCAGATGAAGCTGGCATTGAAGATTTGTTTTTTTGCAACAATGTTACAACAGCGATTAAAGTTGCTCAAGCAAGAGGTGTAATGCTTCTGGTTTGCGGTAGGGCAAAATTGCCGATTGGAGAGTATACACCATTGCAGGTAAAACAAGCTCTAACTGGTTATGGGAGGGCAGACAAGGCTCAGGTCCAACAGATGGTCAAGGAGTTTTTGCGATTGAAGAAAATTCCAAAACCAGACGATGCAGCAGACGCTCTAGCTGTCGCAATTTGTCATCAAAGCTCTCGAAGAATAAAAAATCTTAATAAAATAGGTTAAGCAGATTCTTTTAAGAGAAAGGAGTGCTTGTAAAAAGTTGAGCGATTGGATATACTGTATTATTGAAAATATGAAAAAGATATCACAAAAGAAATGAATAAAATAGAAGAAAAAGGAACATATAAAAAGAAAAAATCCACATCGCTTCACCGCGATCGTTTGCGTATGCCACCACATAACTCTGAAGCTGAAGAATCGGTCTTGGGATCAATTATGTTAGACAAGGACGCAATTATTAAAATTGCCGATCTTATTTCACCTAGTGATTTTTATAACGATAAAAACAGAATGATCTATGAGGTGGTTCAAGAACTTTATAATGAGCAATTGCCCTTAGATATTTTAAATATCTCATCACGTTTAAAAGAAAAAAGTCTTTTAAAGACTGTCGGTGGTCGAAGTTATCTTACAGAGCTCATTAACACCGTTCCAAGTGCTTCAAATGTTGTTTCCTATGCAAAGCTTGTTCAGAATAAATCTTCGTTGAGACGCTTAATTTCAGCCGCCTCTGATGTCGTTGAGATGGGGTATGAAGAATCTCGACCTATAGATGATATTATGGATAGTGCACAACAAAAACTTTTTGCGATTGCGCAAACTTCCACAAAACAAGAGTTTGCAAAGATCAACTCTTTACTGGAAAGTGCTTTTGTGAGAATTGATGATATGCACAAGAACAAAGATAAGTTCCGTGGAGTTGAAACTGGAATGCAAGATATCGACAATCTTCTGTCAGGTTTACAGAAATCTGATTTAATTATTTTAGCTGCAAGACCTGCCATTGGAAAAACTTCTTTCGCATTGCAAATTGCTCGACACGCTGCAGTAAAAACAAAGGCTGCGGTTGGTGTGTTTTCCTTGGAGATGTCCTCAGATCAATTAGTTGACAGGATGTTGAGCGCTGAAGCCAAAGTTAATTTATGGGCACTACGAACAGGAAACTTGGATGAAGAGGATGATGATTTTCAGAAAATTGGTGATGCAATGGGGGTTTTATCTGAGGCACCAATTCACATTGACGATAGTGCTACTGCTAATATTATGGAAATGAGAACCATGGCTAGACGTTTACAGTCTGAGCATGGCTTGGATCTATTAGTTATCGATTATTTGCAACTAATGGAGGGCCGGGGAAAGTCAGAATCTCGGGTGAATGAGATTTCAGAAATTTCTAGAGGATTAAAAAACCTTGCGAAAGAACTTAACGTACCAATTTTAGCTCTCTCTCAGCTTTCTCGTGCTGTGGAGTCACGAAGTCCGCAAATTCCAAAATTATCAGACCTAAGAGAGTCTGGTTCAATTGAGCAAGATGCTGATATTGTGATGTTTTTATATCGTGAAGATCGAGAGAACCCTGACACAGAGAACAAAAATATTATTGAGGTTCATGTTGCAAAACACAGAAATGGTCCAACAGGTCAAGTCAGTTTATATTTCAATGAAGAATCAACATCTTTTCACGCATTGGACAAACATCATTCACAATAAAACTGGAAATAAATCAAACTAGCTTAATAAAAATAAAATTAAAACTGTGTTTCCAAAAACATTTCAGAAATTAATAGATCAATTTTCAGCCCTCCCTTCAGTTGGACCAAAAATGGCTGAAAGATTGGTTTTATATCTTTTCAAACAAAATACAGACACCACAAAACAATTCGCAAGAGATCTGCATGAATTTGCAACAAATGTACATTATTGTTCGAGATGTTATAATATATCTGAAGAAGAAGGTGAGTGTTCTATCTGCCGAGACAAAAAAAGAGATAAAAAAACAATTTGTGTTGTTGAGGAACCACTGGATATAATCGCTTTTGAAAAGACTAGACGTTTTTTGGGCTTGTACCATGTGCTTGGCGGAAACTTAAGTGTGATGAGTGCAGAAGAAATTAAAAAACTCAAAATCAATCAATTGGTTCAAAGAGTTAAGGACGAAGAAATAGAAGAAGTAATTGTCGCTACAAATCCAACGACCGACGGAGAAACAACATCCTTATATCTCGGTAGAATCCTAAGACCTTTAAATGCTAAAGTAACAAGAATCGCTAGAGGACTGCCAACTGGCGGTGACATCGAATATGCCGACGAAATGACACTGCTCGGTGCTCTTGATGGAAGGAGAGAAATCTAATATTTATTTTTTTAAACTTTAAACATTAAAAATAAAAAAATGACAAAAAAAATCGGAATGTTTCTTGTGATGGGTCTGTTTTGTGTTTCTTTTGTTGGTTGTGGTAAAGAAGTAGCGAAGACTGACGATGCAAATCAAGGTAAAGCCATTGAACATATGGAAAAAGAAATGGCAACAAAAACAGAAAAGATGGTTGAGAAGAGTGGTATAGCTGGTTTATTGGAAAAAGGCGATAAGATAAAATGTGAGTATAAAATAGAAACAGGAGATGATAATGCTACGGTTCTTACATATATTGATGGAGAAAAATTTAAGACAGAATCAAATATGGGAGGAATACAAGCAGTTTCAATTTTTGATGGAGAAAGTTACTATAGTTGGACAACGGGGAAGACAAAACAAGGGAGTAAGATTGATAAAAGATGTATGGAGGAAATGGAGGCTGAAACAATGGGTGATGAAATGGATGAGGATGACGACGACGACATGACATTTGGGGATGTGGACGATATTGTTGCCTGGGAAAATGATATGCAAATGAATTGTTCTAAGACGGGTAACATCGACTGGACTATTCCAACAGATATAAAGTTTATAGACACTTGCAAGATGATGGAAAACATGGAAAATCAAACACAAAACATGGAACAAATACAAAAAGATATGGAGCAGATGCAAAAAGACATGGGAATGTAGGTTTGTTTTAAGTAGGTTTCAGATAAGTATAAAAGCACCAGTTATTGCTGGTGTTTTTTCTTTTATCACTATCAACATCAACCTTGCACCAACCCTAAACACAAGCTAATATTAATCATTCCTCAAACACCCCTTATAATAAGGGTAAACAGCACCTAAATATTTTTAGATACATCTATAGATGCCTCTATAGTGACCTCTGTAGATGTTACTATTATTGTTGAAGATAGATTCTTGTTTTTTTAAAGAAATATTTATTAAATTTTCGTTTTGCTGAACTGGGCTTGATGTAGAGAAATTAGAAGGCTGGTATTTGTCAAGTTTGAGCAAAAGTTGTAAACTGAAAGCAGACTTTCTGTGTGAGTAGAAACTTCAACACAAACCAGTGGACCGGGCTACAAGCCCGCTCCAGCGTGAACTTTTTTAATTTTGATAAAATAACAACTTAACAATGAATACATGATTGCTATAATCATTTTTTCAATTTTAGTCCTATGTTTAAACGGATATGCAATTTATTATGCGCTATTCAAAGACATGGATGGTTTGGGGGGCTATGTCGTGATTTTTTTTGGTTTTTTAGGGTTTGTGCCAACAATTTTTTGTTATGCGTTACTGATTACAAAATGGAAAACGTTAAGCAAGAAAATTAAAATTCTAGGCTTGATTTCAGTTTTATCAATATTTTTTATTCCCATATCAATATATCACAGAGACTATCTTGATTGCATTAACAGAAAGAGCCACATAACCAACCGGATGGATTCAATTACACAAAATATTCAGTCATGGTATTTCAATGCTGATACAAAGAAATTCTATCTTTTGAAAGAGTATGGATATCAATTTTCTTCCAAAGATATTCCGGCTAATGGCGATTTTGATCAAACTGTTGTCCCTATGAGTTGCAGGAAATGGCTTAAAAAATGACATTAGGATAAGTAGCTGTCTGTCTCCTGGCACCAAGACCCAAAAATGACTAATAAAAATAAATCCAAATGGTTTAGAATAGAAAGTATAGTACTAGTTCTTACTATAGTATTACTTGGGATTATAAGATCGTTTATTACTGTTGTTCCAGGATATGAAAACAAAACAAATAAACAGTCGGCTCTAGACCATCAAACTATTTAAATTTTCCTGTAATTATTTTTCATCTCTCTTCCATCTCCATTTGCACTCTTTTAAATGTAAATAGAAATATTTTTTAACACCATTAAATTTTGCAAGTCTCCTTTTGGTAAAAGACCAAAAAGATTCAATGCCATTAATGTGAATATGACCATTCCCAAGCAGTTCTTAAACGCCAGTTAAAATTCAATTTAGGAAGTTTATGTAGCAAAAAATTAATCATAGATTTAATTCTAATATAAAAGACATATTTCTTGCTGGGGATAAAAAATTTATGTCAAAGTTATTGATTCTCGCAGAAGATTGTAAAAATAACTTAAACACTAACTAAACATACGACATCTAAGTCAAACACAAAAGATATTATTAAAATATTAATTACCGCGTTATCATTGGGTTGGATAGCTGTGGTTATAATCAATCTTTTTTCATATATCCCAATCTTTCTTTATTATAGATATTATTTTAGTATTTTTGGAACTGGCATATTTCCTTTTATCTTTCCGAGTATAATTTTTTATTTTTTGGTAAAGCTTATCGCTAAAAAACACCCCGCTCTGTTTGAAAAAGTTTTCTTTTTTTACTTTATTTGCTCTAATTCCAATATTGATATGGATAATTCGGTCCATTTATTTCATAGTAACTTATAGTCCGATGGGGTAAATATGAGTCATTAAGTACCCCCCAGCTCCAGCGCAAAGTAGGAGAACTATAAGGTTCAGGTTGTAAACCTGAACCTGCAGAGGTTATTCAAGTAATCATGTAATTAATTACTTACATGATTTGTTTTTTATTAATAGATACTCTTAAAGATATCTTAAAATTTGGCCAAAATTGTCTTGATTTCTTCCAAATTTTCAACTTGGAAGAACTCAGCTCGAAGCTTCTTAGCTTCTGGGAATCCTTTAAAATACCATCCAAGATGCTTTCGCATTTCTACAACATTTCCTTTTCCTTTATACTCCTCGATCAATTCGCAATGTCTCAGTGCGACTTTTTTTATTTCCTCAAGTGTTGGCTTAGTATATGTTCCAGTTGCAAAATATTCTTTGATTTGAGAAAAAATCCAAGGATTTCCAAAGCAACCACGAGCGATCCCAAGACCATCAGCAGCCGTTTTTTCAAAAACCTCTTTAGCTGTTTCTGGCGTAAAAATCCCACCATTTGCAATCACTTCTTTTTTTGGATACTTCTCTTTTATTTTTTTGATTAAACCAAAATCGATATCGCCAGAAAAACCTTCATGGAAAGTTCTGCCATGAACCATGATTGTTTTCCAATTTAAATCTGAAACTTCTTGAAGGAAATCAAAAGCTGAGACGTCATCGATACCTGCTCTGATCTTAATTGAAACGGGAAGGGAAGTGTTGTCTATGACAGCTGCTATTATTTTTTTTGCATGTTTTGGGTCTCGCATTAGCGCACAACCACTGTCTTGTTTCATTACTTTTTTTACAGGACATCCAAAGTTAATATCAATTCCTTCTGGTCTGCGAGGGGTTGAACTTTTATTGATTTCATCAATCTTGGGCAAGTTGTCAATTATTTTTGTCGCCGAAGCAAAATGTTTAGGATTATTCCCAAAAAGTTGAATAATCAAAGGAAAATCTTGTTTACAGGAGTTGACAAGAGAGATGTTTTTCTGTAAGGTGTAATGCAGACCAGTTGAGCTTAACATTTCTGAATACAGGGTGTCCGCACCAAGTTCTTTGCAGATAATTCGAAATGGTAGGTCGGTGATTCCAGCCATAGGGGCGAGGATCAAGTTTGGAATTTCTTTTTTCATATGGAGGTTTAATATGGCTGAGTTAATTTTAGAGGCAAAAGAAGCTGCTAGCGAGTGGTTTAAGGGTAAAACAAAAGACAAAACTCTTATCCAATTAGCCATAGCCTTTGCTATGCTAGCACTGGATTCCGAAGAACATGAAGTTCGTGGAATTCTAAAAACACTCATTGAAACATTAAAAAGATTCAAAACAAAGGGAGCAGAAAAAATGATTAAGGCTGTTACAGAAGAGATGGAAATGCATTGGACGAATAAACCAGCTTCTAACAAACCTTTTCTCTTACTGTAAAGAGGAATCAGAAAATGAATATGAAAACCACCAGTGGTGGTATATTCGGCAGGTGGCTTGGAAATATTATTTTCAAGCCACCCTTTAGTTTTCTATTTTTTCATAACCACAAACCCCGCTGACTCATCTTCCACGACAAAACCTTGTTGAAGAATCTTATCTCTTAGTTTATCGGCTTTTTCAAAATCTTTTTCTTCGCGTGCTTTTTTTCTTTGGTTTGCTAAATCAATGATTTCAGCAGGTATTTGCTCTTTTTTCTTTTCAATCAACTCCAATCCCAAGACTTTATTAATTTTATTCCAAAAGGATAGAAGCTCTTTTGTATCTGTTGAAGACAGGCCTTCTTCTGCGATAATCTGATTCACTTTCGTTATTAACTCGAATACAACACTGAGAGCCTTTGGTGTATTTATGTCATCATCCATTGCCTCAACAAAACCTGCTTGAACTTTATCTAAATTTAAATCCTTTTGTTTTTCTGATTGAATCTCTTTTCCTTTGATTTCCTTTAAACTTTCTATTAATCGAGAAATTTTCTCCAGATTTTTTTGTGCTTGCTCCATCCCATCCCAAGTGAAGTTAATATTAGAACGATAGTGCGAGCTGAGAATTAGGAGACGGAAAACCATAGGATCATATCCTTTTTTAATGATATCACGCAAGATATAAAAATTTCCTTTTGATTTTGACATTTTCTCTCCATTAACTAAAAGATGTCGGAGATGTAACCAAAACCTAGCAAAAGTTTGACCTGTTGCACCTTCAGATTGAGCAATTTCATTTTCGTGATGGGGGAAGATATTATCTTCTGCGCCAGTGTGGATGTCTAACGTTTCACCAAGATACTCCATACTCATTGCGCTACATTCGATGTGCCAACCTGGATAGCCTAATGACCAAGGACTTTCCCATTTCAAAATATGCTCTTTCGGGGCCTTCAACCAAAGAGCAAAATCGTAAGCATGCTTTTTATCAGGATGCTTTTCAAGTCTTGCTCCATGCTTGAGTTCCTCAACTTTTTTGCCAGAGAGTTTCCCATAGTTTTTAAACTTTTCAACATCATAGAAAACATTTCCATTGCTTTCGTATGCCAAGCCTTTTTTGATTAAAGTCTCGATAAGATCAATCATTTGAGGGACATGTGCAGTGGCACGAGGATAGAACTGAGCTTTTTGAAAATTCATCTTCTTTGCATCTTCGAAAAACAAATCGATATAGAATTCTGCAATCTCCAAAGGAGACTTTTTTTCTTTTATTGCAGCCCTTAGCATCTTATCTTCGCCACTATCAGCTTGATTTACTTCGTCATCAGTTAAGTGTCCAACGTCTGTAAAATTAAAAATATGACGGACCTCATACCCTTTAAATTTCAGATACCTTTTAAGTGTGTCTGCGAATGTGTATGCAGTAAGATTCCCAATATGTGCATGGTTATAAACCGTTGGTCCACAACTGTAGAACCGCACCTTTCCTTTTTCAATTGAGTTAAACTCCTCCTTCTCCCCCGAAAGGGTGTTGAATAATTTGAGCATATATTTATTTTATAAATTGGCTTAGATATTTTTCTCCTCTGTCCGGAAACACACAAACAATATGAGCTTTTTTGTTTCCAGAAAATTCTATTTTTTTAGCAATTTCAAGTGCACCATGTAAGGCAGCAGCAGAAGAAATTCCATAAAATAAACCTTCTTGTGTGCAAAGTTGTTTATGTATTTTATGGACCTCTAGTTCATTTCGAATTTTGAATCCTTGATCAATAACCGTGAAATCAAGAATTGGTGGGATATATCCCTCTAAACTTCTTGGTCCAGGAATTGATGAATTTGAACCAACTTCAACTCCAACTACTTGAATTTGATTGTTAAAGCTCTTCATTCGTTTTCCAATCCCACTAATTGTCCCACCCGTCCCAACAGTTGCAACTAAGTGAGTGATGTTCGGGATTTGCTTTGTGATTTCCTTCCCAGTTGTTTCAAAATGAACTTGAGCACATATTTGATTCTCATATTGATTGGGCATTACTAAAGAGGTATCACTTTTTGCTAACTCCTTTATTTTTTTGATTGCAGTTTCCCCAACCCACTCTTCTTTTTTGCAGAACTCAACTTTAGTACCAAACATCTTCAAGATCGCAATTCTCTCAGGAGTAGCATTTTCGGGGAGCACTATTCTAACGGCGTATCCTTTTTTAGCAGCTATCATCGCGAGTCCAATGCCCGTATTACCCGATGACGGTTCGATTATAGTTTTGTTCTTTTTGAGGAGTTTTCTTTTTTCTAAATCAGTTATAAGGGCGAGCGCAACACGATCTTTAATTGAACCTCCAATATTTTCTCCTTCTAGCTTTGCATATATATTATACTTCTTGGTGCAAAAAGAATCCAGCTGTATTAGCGGAGTATTGCCAATTAACTTCGTCAGATCAGTTGGTTTTCTGTTTGCCATAGCCAGCATTTTTAAAATTTAGAAAATAAAAAAATCTCTCGTCCTTCATGAAAAAATACTTTTCATAAAAGGGCGAGAGATTTCGCGGTTCCACCTTTCTTTCGTATTGCAGAGAGTAGTAGTCGATTTTGATATTCACCAAAATGCTAGCTAAAAAACTAAATACGCTTAATTTGAGCTATTACGGAGCAAGACCGGCGAGAGTTGTCTACGAAGTTAATCGAGGTTTTATTTTCTCGCAATCTGTCTTTTGGAAAAGACTAGCAAGGCGCACACTTCCTTGCTTTGATTTTTTTGAAAAAAAGAACAATCTAAGCATATAAGTTTTTTAATAAAATGTCAAAAATTATCAACAAAAAGACCCGCGAGTTTATAACAAGCGGGCCACAAAGCTCTTTGTAGGATTAGTTTTAAACTATAACCATTTTTTTCTTCGAAAGAATGTAAGTAAGGAAACAACAGTAAAAAACATCAAGCCGAGAATAAACCAGAAAGTTGTTTTTTCATGGGCAATCGAGAAGGAGTCGAATGGTGCCATTCCAAAAATCCCAACTGTTACTGAAAGTGTAAAAGTTATAAGTGAAATAGCCGTCAAAAAACGCATTGCCTCATTAATCTTATAAGAAACAAGAGCATTGTTAGTTTCTTCAAGTGATTCAATTACTTCTTTGGTATTTTCAAGAGCATTCCAGACCCGGATATTGACACCTATGAGTTCTTGAAAATATTTATTCAAACTATCATCTAACAAGTTATAGTGTTTTTGTACAAGAGATTCAAGGATGCTTCTTTGGGGTTTGAGAGTTCTCCTAAAAGCCAAGATATCCCTTTTCACAACTGAAGTTTCGCATACCATTTCTTTTTCTTTCCCGCTAAATATCTGTTTTTCTATTTCACTTAATTGTTCATTAATATGATCAATCTTTGGGAAACAAGAATCAAGCAATTTTTCTAAAATAAAATAAAGAAGATAAGCAGTTGATTCGGACATCGCTTGATTTTTAACTACCTCATTTTCATTAAACTCTTTAATGATTGCTTTGAGCGGTATGTTATCACCAATGTGGGCTGTAAAGAGATGATCCTTGGTAATTACAATATCCAATTCTCCTGGTGTAGTAACTCTTTTGGAGCGATCAAAGAGGGGGATATGTATCACGACGTATAGACAATTACTGAATTCTTGAGCTCGTGGACGTTGTGATGGGGAAGTAAACTCATCAAGAACAAGTGGGTCTAATTTGAAATTATCTTTCACATATAAAATATCTTGAGGTGTCGGGTCTTGAATATCAATCCAAGTTAACTTATCTCCGCTGATTTTATTCATCATGAATTTATCGTTTATATTTTTCTTATTTTCTCTATTCTAGCAAGAAAGTTCATTATTTCAAAGCTTTATATTTTTGAATAAAATTTCAAATACCCGTACTTGCTAAATATCTAAAAAAGTATTTAATTAAAGCAGTGATATGATGACTAATTTGAATCAAATGAAAAAAGTCTTAATTTTTTTGATAAAACTCTATCAAAAAACTCTCTCAAGAGACACCGGCCTCCTTTCTTATTTTTATAGTGAAAGAACTTGCAGGTTTCATCCCACTTGTTCACAATACACACTGGAAGCTATTAAGCGTTTTGGTTCTCTTAAGGGTTGCTACCTAGGTCTTTCCCGAGTGCTTCGATGCCATCCTTGGAGCGAGGGAGGGATTGACGATGTTCCAGAAAAATGTGAGAATAGAAAGCACAGATAAAAAAACCACTCAACAATAGATGATTGTTAAGAATTAGCCCCAAGATTGAATGTCAGAAGTTATACAACCAAAGACATTAAAAGAATTGATCTCTCTGAGAAAAATTCCATATAGTAGTAAGAGGATCGAGCGAATCTCGAAAGCTTATGCGATGGCCAAAAAAGCACATCAAGGACAAAAGAGAAAGTCAGGGGAAGACTATTTTGTCCATTGTGTGGAAACTGCTGCAACATTAGTTAAAATGGGTCTTGGTTCAATCACGATTAGCGCGGCATTATTACATGATGTTCCAGAAGATACAGAGATTAAACTCGAGGAAATTGAAAAGGAGTTCGGAAAAGAGGTCGCTTTCATTGTTGAGGGTGTGACAAAGTTGGGGCATGTTAGGTTAAAAGGAAGTATTGAAGAGTATTATTTGGACAACCTGCGAAAGATGTTTATGGCAATGGCGGCTGATATACGAGTGATTCTAATCAAACTCGCCGATAGATTGCATAACATGAGGACACTAGAAGCGTTACCTGAGAATAAACGATTTAGAATTGCAAAAGAAACAATGGAAATTTTCGTTCCAATTGCAAACCGTTTCGGTATCGGTGAGGTTAAGGGAGAGTTGGAAGATTTGGCATTTAAATATATAGAGCCTGAAAAATACAAACACATAGTTGAGTTAGAAACAGAGGCGTATAAGCTGCGTTCACAGTACGTGAAATCTGCAATCAGGGAATTAAAGGAGGAACTGAAAACGTCAGGGATAAAATTAATTGATGTTCATGGCCGAGCAAAGAGATATTTCCGACTGTATAAAAAGTTGGAGAAATATGACATGAATGTTGATAAGGTGTATGACTTAGTTGCAATTAGATTGGTTGTAACAACAGTTGCTTCTTGTTATGAAACCTTAGGAATTGTACACAAAAAGTATAAACCGCTTATTGGTAGAATTAAAGATTACATTTCTTTGCCAAAGCCAAATGGATATAAGTCGATTCACACGACGGTTTTTGGACCCGAAGGGAAAATTTTGGAAATTCAAATTAGAACAGAAAGAATGCACGACGAAGCCGAATTCGGGATTGCTGCTCATTGGATATATACACAGGGCAGAACATGGAAAGATATAATGTTCAGAAGAGAACCAAGGGCCGCGGAAGTACCCGAGAAAGAGCTTGAGTGGGTGCAACAGCTAAAACAGTGGCATACTGAGACGGGGGGGCAAACAGATGAATTCTGGCGCTCAATTAAAATTGATTTTTTCAAAAATCATATTTTTGCCTTTACTCCCAGTGGAGATGTAATTGAATTGCCAGAAGGTGCAACACCAATTGATTTTGCTTATCGAATTCATTCAGAAGTAGGTGACAGAGCAATGGGAGCAAAAGCTAACGGAAAAATGGTCTCTCTGGACTACATTATTCATAACGGTGATTTAATTGATGTTGTGACGTCTAAAGATAAGAAATTACCAAGTCGTGATTGGTTGAGATTCGTAAAAACAGCGCATGCTCAGGCCAAGATAAAAAACACATTAAGAAAGGGCGGAGTGAGAGTGGTTGGCTCAAAATAACTTGATTGACAGAGACCCTTTTTTATGTAAGAATGGAACTAAGTTGGTTCATGAGGCAACTGATATATTTTTTGATCGCGGGGTGGAGCAGCTTGGTAGCTCGACTGGCTCATAACCAGTAGGTCATCGGTTCAAATCCGGTCCCCGCAACAAGATTTAATTTTCAATTTTCAATCCCCAGTTTTCAATTCGTAAACAAGTTGAAAATTGTTAAAGAAAATTGATTTTTTTATGTAATTTAATGATTTGGCGGCGTAGCTCAGTTGGTTAGAGCGTGGGACTCATAAGCCCGAGGTCAGAGGTTCAAATCCTCTCGCCGCTACAAAGAGAAAATTCGAGAAAGTGTTCTGATGTTCTTGTTTTTACAAATACAAAAAAATAAAAAGTACGTCCCAATAATTTAAAATGTTTTATTATGAAGATAGGTTTCGATATTCGAACTGTAGGGAAAAATCGAACAGGTGACGAAACTGTAACTATACAGTTGATGAATAATCTTTTGGAAATTGATAAAAAAGATGAATTTTTGTTATTCACAGATGAAAGTGACCAAACAGTTTTGAAGGAAATCGAGAAAAAATTCTATCGAGATAAAAAGAAAAAAAAGAAGTTCGAAATTTTTTCAATTTTGCCTTCAAAAAAAGCTTTTTGGACATTCTGGTCTTTGCCGAAGTTTATAAAAAAAACAACTATCAATATATTGCACGTGCAATACATCACACCTTTGTGGATTCCAAAAAAAACCAAACTAGTAACAACAATTCATGATATCTCCTTTGCAAGATATCCAAACTTTATTGCAAAAAAGGATCTATTTCTCTTAAAGACTTTCATTCCATTGTCCTTAAGAAGAGCAGACAAAATCATTACTGTTTCAGAATTCACTAAACAGGAAATTATCGATGTTTACAGAATTGATGAACAAAAAATTGAAGTTGTACATAATGGTGGTGCGACAGAAGAGTTTTTCAAAAAAAGAGTAGAGACGGAAATTATTCAATTCAAAGAGAAAAATAATCTTCCAGAAGATTTTATTCTATACATTGGAACGTTGCAGCCAAGGAAAAACATTCCTTTTCTTTTGCAAAATTTTGTTAAATTTAAACAGAAATTTGCTGCAGATAGAAAAGTTGCAAGAATGAATTTAGTGTTAGCAGGAAATAAGAGTGGTCACAACTACGACAAATCAATCGACTCTGAGATGACTGAAATAGAAAGAAGGTTTCCTCAAATTGCCAAGCAGATAATTTTCACAGGCTTTATTGATGGCAAGGATTTACCATTGTATTACAAGTCAGCTACAGTGGTTTGTATTTGTTCTAACTATGAAGGTTTTGGGTTGCCAGCAATTGAAGCAATGGCAAGTGAAACTCCTGTTCTGTCAACAAACGCATCCTGTATGCCAGAAATTTGCCTTGACGCTGCCATGTTTTATAAACAAAGTGACCCAGAGGATTTTATTGAAAAATTGTTTCAAATAATAAATGATAAAGATTGTGCAGAAAGATTAATTGAAAAGGGGAATAGAAGAGCCCGGCAGTTTAGTTGGAAGGAATCAGCAAAACAAACTATTAAAGTCTATAATCAATTTAAATAAAAAATAAAGTACAATCAAAATCCTTGAAATTTGACTACAGAAAGTGTATATTTGATATGTTAAAGCTAAAAATTACAAAACCAAGTAACATAGTGATAAAACAATAAATTAAAGTTCCTAGATATGAGTATATTTTCAAACAAAAAGAAAAAGAAGCAGACTGGATTCAGAGTTCATGGAAATGAAAAAATAAGCTTTTACCAAAAGAAAACCTTTTGGTTTTTTACCGTTTTTATTTTTGCTATTATTGTCGCTGGAGGAGGATTTTTGTATAAATCCGGTAGTATTTTGAGTAAGATGTCTGGTGGTAAAGAGTCTGTTTTTGGAAGTCTTTTAGGTGTTGCATCAGGAGAAGAGATTAAACAAGAAGGCGATGGAAGAACAAATATTTTGCTTTTAGGGATGAGAGGAACAGAAATCTTAGGAGGAGACTTATTGGCGGATGTCATTATGGTGGTTTCTTTAAAGAAAGATGAGGATAAAATTGCCTTAGTTTCGATACCAAGAGATTTATATGTAAAAATTCCTGGAAGCACTGATTCATCAAAAATTAATGCTATCCATGCGTATGGTGAACAAGCAGGCAAAAAAGAAGGCATCTCCCAAATGAAAAAAGCAGTCGGAGAAATAACTGGAATGAATATTCATTATGCTACTACAATTGATTTTGTTGGATTCAGAAAGCTAATCGACGCAGTGGACGGCGTTGACGTTACACTGGAAACTCCTTTCTATGAAGTTTCCCAGTTTGTTAAAGGGAATGAGTGTGGCGGAGAGTTTACGTTGCCTGCCGGAAAAAATCATTTAACTGGTGAAACAGCCCTTTGCTACGTTAGGGCCAGGGAGAATACTTCTGATTTTGATCGCGCAAAAAGGCAACAAGTTGTTTTGCAATCTTTGAAAAGTAGATTAATTTCGCTTGGAACATTGACTGACTTTGGAAGGGTGAGTAATATTCTTGATGCAATTGGAGATAATGTGAGAACTGATATGCCAGCTGGTGAAATGAGGGGTTTTTTTGATGAATATGTGGGAATGCAAAATGCTGAAATTTACCAGAGAGTTTTGGAAAATACAGAAGAGGGCCTTCTGAGGGTCCCAGAAGATATTCATGGAGCAGGATATGTTCTTGTCCCAAGAGCTGGAAACTATGATTATTCAAAGATACATGAAATTTGCAAGAACATTTTTGTCGTTGCAAGACAGAGCGATGTTGATCCTGTGAATCAATATGCCAAGCCACAAAGAAAAATTAGAACAATTCCCATCAAAGTTATCGGAGAATTAGAAGCCTCGAGTAAATATAAAGCAAAAGCAACCCAAAAAATATTCCAGATAAAAATCGAAGGGAATTATGCAGGGAACCAGATTACGATCGATCTTAGTAAGCTGCCAAAGGCAAAAGACGAAGGTACTGTGAATGTAAAAATTGAAGACCTGAGTATACCAGAAGGCACGAAGGTTATTTCTCACATGCCAACAAAAACTGTCGTAAAGATAAAAATAGAGAAATAAGGACAACCTAATTTATGCAGAGAACAAATCCCAAGCTATCAATTATTATCACTTCATATCAAAACCCAGAGTTATTAAGACTTTGTTTGGAGTCAATAAAGAAAAATGCCAAAGATTTGGAGTATGAAACAATTGTTGCTGACAGTAGCACAGGCGAACAAACATATGATCTCTTTAAAGAGGACTTTAAAGAGACCCTTTTTATTCCTAATCAGAAAAACAAAGGCTTTGGTGGGTTAGTTAATCAGGGGCTCAAAAAGGCAAAAGGAGATTTTTTGTTTATTATCAATGCTGATATTATAATCAAAGATAATGCTATTAAAAAACTACTTGAGTTTATCGAAAAAGACGATACAGTCGGCATTGTAGCTCCAAAGTTGATTAATTTTGATAATTCTGTGCAACAGTCTTGTTTTAGATTGTATTCTCTACTGACAATTATCTACAGAAGAACATTTCTTGGAAGAATGAGTTTTGCAAAAAAACATCTAGCTAATTTTTTGATGAAAAAAGAGCAAAAACTAGGGAACATTTTTGATGCTGATTGGGTAATGGGCAGTGCTATGATGACGAGAAGAAAAGCCGTTGACAAAATTGGCCCTTACGATAAAAGATATTTCATGTATTTCGAGGACGTAGATTGGTGTAGGCGTTTTTGGGAGAGTGGCTATAGGGTGGTTTATAATCCGAAGGTAAAAGTTTTTCATTATCATGGAAGGGCTAGCGCAAGTAGAAATGCTTTTAGTTCAGTTTTATTTAATAAATACACAAGAGCTCATATTAGCAGTTCAATAAAATATTTCATTAAGTTTGCGGGAAAGAAAAATCCACACATTGAATTTAATCAAGGAAATTAGAAAAAATGAAAAAAGAAAACCAAGGTTATCGAGAAGAAACACAAGAACAACAAGGCGTTGAAAGTACTGATAGCGACAATCAAGTAGAGGAGAACTTACTAGATAACTCTAATGGGGAAAGCCTTATCTCAATAAGTAAAAAAACAACCAAAAAAAATAACATTGGGATGATTGTTTTGCTTTTGTTCGTTTTTGCTGTTGGTTTTATGTGGGGAGGAAAAACTTTTGAAAAAAAGAGTCTTTCAAACAGACTCTCAAGTTTTATTAAGCCCTCAGGTAGTAGTGTAAATATTTTCGACAAGGGAAAACCTGAAGATGTTGACTTTTCTGTTTTTTGGGAAGCATGGAGACAAATGGATGATAAGTTTGTTGACGTTGATGAGCTAGATTCCCAAGAAAGAGTCTTCGGCGCTATTAAGGGAATGGTGTCAGCAGCAGGTGATCCGTATTCAGCATATATGAATCCGGAGGAAACTCAGGATTTTAACACTGATATGGGCGGTAGCTTTGAAGGAATCGGTGCGGAATTAGGAATGAAAAAAGGAATGCTAACAGTAATTGCCCCCCTGGAGGGAATGCCTGCAGAAAAAGCTGGTTTGCGAGCAGGAGATGTAATCGTGAAAATTTTTGACGAGATGACTCTTGATATGACCGTTGATGATGCAGTAAAAAGAATTCGTGGTGAAAAGGGTACAGAGGTTAAATTGACAGTTGCCAGAGAAGAAACAGGAGAAACTTTGGAAATCGCAATTATTCGTGGGAAGATAGAATTACAGAGCGTAAAGTATGAGAAAAAGGATGAAGGAATCGGATATATTAAGATTTCAAAATTTCTTGAAAATACGGGTGGGAAATTTGACAAAGCAATTATAACAGCTATAAACGATAATGTTGATGGTTTAATAATAGATGTAAGAAATAATCCTGGAGGATTCTTGAATGTTGCAATTGATATGACTTCAACGTTTATTAAGAAAGGCGATGTTGTGGTTTGGGAAAGAGGAAGAGACGGCAAAAAAACTCCCTTTAGAGCATTGGGAAAAAGTGATAAGCTGCTTGATTTGCCAATAGTTGTACTAATGAATGGTGGTAGCGCAAGTGCTTCGGAGATTATGGCAGGAGCATTAAGGGATCTTAGGAATATTAAATTAGTCGGAGAAAAAAGTTTTGGGAAAGGTTCTGTTCAACAATTGCAAGGGCTTACCGACAAATCAAGCATGAGAATCACTATTGCGAAATGGTTAACTCCAAATGGAGATTCTATTCATGAGGTTGGATTGGAACCAGATATCGAAGTGAAGATGTCCATTGATGATTATAAGGAAGAGAGAGATCCTCAGCTTACAAGAGCGCTGGAGGAACTGAAAACGGAGATAAGTAACTAAGCGGAATGCAAAAAAAAATTGTAACAATCGGAGGAGGAACGGGAAGCTTTGTTTTATTATCTGGACTAAGAGAACTTGCCTTTGATATCAGTGCTATTGTTTCTATGGCTGATGATGGTGGGTCTACTGGTCGTTTGCGTGATGAATTGGGTGTTTTGCCGCCAGGAGACATTAGGCAGTGTTTAGTCGCTTTAAGTGAACAGCCATTAATTTGGCGTGATTTGTTTAATTATCGTTTTGAAACGGGAGATTTAAAAGGACATGCAGTGGGAAATATTTTTCTTTCCGGCTTGGAGAAAATGAAAGGTGATTTCTCTGAAGGTCTTGATGTAGCAATGAAAGCGTTAAATGTACACGGGAAAGTTATCCCTGTAACAAAGGATAATGTAAATTTACATCTAGCACTTAACAACGGAAAGGTACTGACTGGAGAAGCCGAAATAAATAAAAATAACAGCATCGAGAGGATTGGTTTTGAGCAGATATATCTAGAACCACGTGCTCAAGCAAATCAAGACGCGATTAAGGCTATCATGAAGGCAGACGTTGTTGTGGTAGGGCCAGGAAATCATTATTGCAGCATAGTTCCAAATTTATTAATAGATGAAATTTCAAGAGCTATAGCCAAGACAAAAGCTAAAGTTGTTTATGTGGCAAATCTCGTAAATAAAAAAGGTCATACGGAAAATTTTTCATTGAATGATTATATTGATTCAATCAATAGTTTTATTGGTAAAGAGAGAGTTGATTTTGCAATTTTTAATGTGCAAAAACCTTCCATTGAACTGAAGAAAAGGTACGAAAAAAGAGGTGAAGAGATCCTAAAACTCAAGAAAGCTGTCAAAGGAAAGGAGGAAAGGCATAAAGTGATCACAGCCAACCTACTTGGTAAAGAAGAGGAATATAGCAAAGCTGATAAAATTTCGCACGTTAGATCTCTGATTAGGCACGATCATAAAAAATTAGCAAGAGTCATTGAAAATATTGCTAACCTCAAGGATTGATTAATAAAATCACTAGGAATATTGACGGAAACATCTTTTTGGGCTATGCTCAATTTTGTAGTTTATATTTTTGCACCATTAGCTCAGTTGGTAGAGCAGTCGCCTCTTAAGCGAACGGTCGGGAGTTCAAATCTCTCATGGTGCACAGTTTTGATAATCATATTGCGCTTGTAGCTCAATTGGATAGAGTACTTGACTTCGGATCAAGGGGTTGCAGGTTCGAGTCCTGCCAGGCGCACGAAAGAAAACACGAGAATTTTATCTCGTGTTTTTTGTTCCCTGGTGCTATAATTAAGTTCAGTATAACAAGTATAGTAAAAAATATGAAAATTTTATTTTTTGAAACGAAAAAAGAGTCCCAGGCTTTTTTTGAAGATAAACTGTCTGAGCACGAAACTATTTTTTTTAAAGAAACTGTCCAAGAAGCAAATATAAAAGAAGATGATCTAAGTGCAGAAGTGCTTTCAGTTTTTATTTATTCACAATTAACGAAAGATGTCTTGGCAAAATTTAAAAATTTAAAAATTATTGCAACTCGATCAACTGGCTTTGATCACATAGATATTAAGGAGTGCCAAGAAAGAGGAATAAGCGTTTTAAACGTGCCTTTCTATGGTGAAAATACAGTTGCTGAGCATACATTCGCCCTAATTCTTTCGCTTTCTCGTAATGTACATAAGTCATATCTAAGAGGAAAGAGAAATGATTTCTCAATTACCGGGCTACAAGGCTTTGACCTTAGAGGGAAAACATTAGGAGTAGTCGGTGTCGGGCATATAGGAAAACATATAATCAAAATCGCAAAAGGTTTTGGGATGAAAGTGATTGCCTTTGATAAATTTCGAGACGAAATGTTGGCCGAAGTTTTGAATTTTGAATATACAAACGAGTTAGATGATCTATTGGGGAGCTCGGATATTGTTTCTCTAAGTCTTCCTTTGAATAAAAAAACTCAACATTTAATGAATGAAGAGCGTTTTAGTAAAATGAAAAAAGGGGCAATACTAATCAATACTAGCAGAGGAGGGCTTGTAGACACAGAGGCTCTGTATAAAGCGCTAAGCGAAAATAGGATTGCTGGAGCGGGATTAGACGTGATAGAAGGAGAGGAATCTATTCAGGAAGAGAAAGAGTTATTATCATCTGAACGTAATAGCGAGAAGTTGAGAGAAGTTTTTCGAGACAAGGCTATTTTCGAAATGGAGAATGTTGTTTTTACACCCCATAATGCTTTTAACAGTGCAGAGGCAATTGAAAGGATCTTCTCGACAACTGTTGAGAATATTAAGGGATTTGAAGCTGGGAAGCAAAAAAACGTCATAAGCTAACCCAGGGTTTTGTAAAAAGAGAAAGTCCCGTCTCCGTAATAGAAGATGGGACTTTTTTAGTTCATATAGACCTTCGAAAGATCTATTTATGCTTTAGATTTCTTTGGGTGGCACTTCACACAGCTTGTTGGTGCGGGGCCTTTCCCTTTGGGATCACCCTTTCTAATATTAAACTCTTTGTGGCATCCAATGCAGTTGGCATGGAGAGCTTCTTTGTGATACTTCACGATTTTTTCTGATTTACTGAGTTTTTCGCCTTTAACCTTTTTAGTCTCTTTGTGGCAGGTGGAACATTTTTCAGCAGAGTCTCCAATTACCAGAAACAAGGGTTGCCCCTCCGCGTCATGATGGCATTTATCGCAAGTAGCTTGATAATCCTGAGCGTGTTTTGCGTGAGTAAAAGTCACAAGTCCTTTGGCATGTCTCTTATAATCTGGATTATTCATTTTCCAACTCGGAAGAAGTAGACCTTTCTGAGGGATTGTTGTGGCCGAATTGCTATTCGCGATGGATGGTTGATTAAAAAGCAGAATCAATGCCAGTGCTACAAGTAGCCCGATTAGGGTAAAAGTAATTCCTTTTTTCATGGTTTACCTCCTTGATAAGCGTCTTTACGCTTTTTAAAATGTTTAAGAAGAATAAAATTCCCATTGCAGAAGCACGTTCTTGGGAAAGTACTATAATTTTATTATGTAGTGAAGAGGGCTTTTTGTCAAGCTTAGGAGGTATTTAAAGGTTTTATCAAAAGAAAGTGATACAAGTATTATAATGAGTATTGCCAATTTCACTATTTGTGATATAATTCTTTCTGTGATAGACCTTTTTGTTTATCCAAAAAACATGGCGACTATAGTTCAATGGTAGAACGACGGTTTGTGGTACCGCTAATGAGGGTTCAATTCCCTCTAGTCGCCCATAGCAACAAAACAAAAACTAAAAAAGTTACAAGAAAACCTAAGAAAGGATTATCGGAATTAAAAATGAAAAATTTGGTTTGTCTTGATTTTTGCTTTATGGTAAAATTATCATAGAAATTCAAAAAATAAAATTTAAATAAAAATAAAAATGTCTTCAAAGAAAGATAAAAAGGTTTTGCCGGAAGGCGTTGTTATCGCAATTGGGATTGTTTTTATTTTTTTATTCTTTACAACAACAACCTTAACTTTAACGCAAGTAAGGAATAAGAGCGCCCAGCACGAAAAAATGCTTGAAAATGCAAAGAACGAAAAGATTTTACGTTTAGGGGTAGCAAGGAAAGAAAAGTTGCAAATGAAAGAGAGAATGCTCAATGAAAAGAAGGGCGTCCTCCTTTCTTTTTCCGATAAGGAAATTGTTGTGGAAATCGGAAAACCAAAAGAAGAAGGGGAGAGTGAAATTTTGTCCTATAAAATAACAGATAATACAATTGTAATTTTGACAAGTAAAGAAAGTTATGGAAAAGAGGGAAGTGATGATATGGTTGGTAATGTGGAAAATTTAACAGAAGGAGCTACGATTTCGATAAGAGAAGGCGATGGAGAGTTGAAAAAAACTAATGCAAAAATTATTCGTATTTTTGAGTAAAAATACGCTAAGTAAATAAAAAAACAAGACTTGCGAGTCTTGTTTTTTTATTTGGGAATTACTGCGCCAGTTTAGAGTTTAGATATGCAATTGACCCTTGAAGCCCACCCAGATCACCAAGTTGAGACCCTTGTATTTTTGGAAGCTGGGGATAAATAGTGAGATATTTTTGAAGATATTTTTCAACCAAAGGAATAGATATTTTGTGCATCACGGAACCACCAAGAATGAAGGTATCCAGTGACCAATGAACTGCAGAGTTTGTTAATCCGATAGCTAGATATCGTGCAATGTCGTCCCAAAAAGCCTCATCGTTAATTTCCTCGGGTAATTTACCAGTTCTTTCTTCTATATAGTTTCCTCCGATTAGATCCTCCAATCTTCCTGGTTTTTCACAGCCAGGGCAGAGTGTTTGCAGAGGGTCGATAATTTGGTTACCTGGTTCAAAACCCATAGTATTGGATGATATCTCTCCATGGTCTATAAGTGAACCACCAACACCAGAGCTTATCGTATAATAAGCGATGATTTTATTTTTATAATCGTCTATTTGAGCAGCTTCCGCTAAGCCAATAACCTCTGTGTCATTTTCTAAGAATACAGTCGCTTGTAGCTCAGTTTCAAGAGCACTACGCAGAGGTTCGCCAGCCCAGCTAGAGAGAGATTTGTTGATAGTTGCATATGAAGTGACAACTCCAGTCTTGTTTTTATTCAAAGGCGCACCAATCCCTCCAGCAATTGCTGTAATTTTTTGGCCGCCAGAAAGACCACGAGCTGCTGAAACAATCATTTCAACGCCCTCCGAGAAGTTACCTGGAGTACTAAAAACCTTGTAATCCGAGATAGTTTTCTTGTCAGTGGAAACAGCAACTCTAATTTTAGTTCCTCCAATGTCGAATACAAAATACATGTGTTTATTTTTAAAACTTAAAGATTGTGTTCTTTTTTATACACCTTCCATTGTTTATTTGACCAATTATCTGGTTTTATCTTCAAGACTTCTGTTTCATGATATTTATCAGGGTTATCATAGACGCTTTTGAAAGTATCTTCAAAGACGAGCTCCCCATTCTGGTCTCTAACAACTTGCTTGAGGGTTACCTTTAAACCACCGTCCGGTGTCCGTGCGGTTACTCTTGGTCCTTCCATTTTCACTTCTCTCCCATCTGATTCACCAAATACATCAAAAATTAATTTACTACCTACTATAGAGGTTTGAAAAATTATATACCCAGGAGTATTATTGATGAATCTCAAGTCTGGTTTTGGTAGATATATTGTGGCATCAGTTCCTTGAGGACTATAATACTGAACGGGGTAGGCATGATTTCTACGCTCCGTGATTTTGAAGCCCGTATTTAAAGCTGCTCGAAAGACTGTTGTAGAGACTTGGCAAATGCCACCACCATACTCAGGAATTGTTTTATTATCCTTAATAACAAGCTCCTCCTTGTAGCCAGTTTCTTTCTCAACTGGTCCTAGAATTTCCACGAAAGAAAATTCTTGCCCGGGTTCCAATAGAAGCCCATTAAATCTATCGACTGCCACGTTAATATTATGAATCCTATTCCTAGGTGACCCTCTGAAATTTGACTCACCATGTCCAATTTGTTCTTTCACATTCAATCTCTCAAGCGTCTTTTGAGAGATTTTCGCTTCATCCTCCTTAGTTGGTAGATGAAGAATAATTTTTTCTTCCGATTGGCTCAATGCCGTTAATATAATAGAGACAGTTTTTTCCTCATCAAGAGAGAACCCTGATTTAGCAGGAGAAATAATCTCTATTTTTCTTTGTAGTGTTCTGTCGTCTCCATCCTTGTTCTCAGTAGTTACTATTTTCAGTTTAGCATTTTTTGGAGCAGAGACAATTTCTTCACTTAATGTTGACACAAAGCTATTAATTCTTGGAGCGTCAATTTTCAATAAAGCACCTTTTTTGAGGTGACCGACAGAACTTGTGGTGTTAATTAAATTGCAAATAGAGGAATATTCTCTGAGTGGGGAATTGTTAATATTTGAAACTCCGTCTGCCTGATCCAGACACAGAGAACTTTTTTCAATTTCAGAGGAATAACTAGCATCGAAAGAGAAGTTAGTCTCTTTGTTGAAAAAATCTTTTGGACTAAATTCAAAAGCTTTTTCTTGGAATTGCAAAACAATCTTTTTTGCTAAATATGCTTGCAAGGAAGTATTATTTGAAAAACGCAATTCTTGAGTTTTCAAAAAAAGACTTCCCCTTGTTTGTTCCTTTGCAATACAAGTACTTGTACTTGCCAAAAAAAGAATAGGCAGAGAGACTAGTATAAATATTTTTTCAAAAGTGTAATTCATATACTTAGGATAGCTTAAGTTGAGTATTTTTCAAGTCCTGTGAAGATATGGATTAAAAAATAGTTTTTGTGAGAGAATGAAACCGTAAGGCAATAAAATAAAAACCAGCTCACTCGCTGGTTTTTATTATAGAAAGTTCAAAATAAATATTTAGAAACCGCGAACTTGAATTTTCCGTGTCTTTGTTGTATCAGCTTTTGGTAATTTTAATGTTAGAATACCATTTTTCATTGTAGCTTCTGCTTTGTCGGAGATGATTTCCACTGGGAGAATAACACTTCTTGAAAACGGCCCCCAGTAACACTCTTGATAGTAATAGTTGTCAACGGAAATTTCTTCATCTTGCTGCCTTTCTCCCCTGATTGTAACCATATCATTATTAATGTTTACATCAAGGTTTTCAGGTTTTACACCAGCGATTGTTGATTTGATGACAATATCGTCATTTGTTTGATACACGTCGATTGTCAGTTGACCTTCTGACTCGATTGGTTGCTCAAATTCTTGTTGTGGTTGTTGCATAGTTTCGTTTTGAATATATTGTTGAATTTCTTGTTCCTCTTGGGGTTCTTCCTGAGCTTGTTCAGGGAATTCATACATGTCGCTTTCTTGTGATTCAAACTGTGTCACAAAACCCCCTTCTGGTGATTCTTGTAACTCCAATTCCTCCAACTGATCTTCATCCGTAATTTTCTTTATACCCGTCAGTTTTTCAAAAAAGGATTTCTTTTGTTTTGTCATCTGCTACTTTTATTTTTTATGCTCCTTTTATTCCTAAGATTTAGATAATCTTAACTATAGTCACATTGTAACATATATGTATAAAAACTGCCAAGAGGAAAAACATCAGAGCATACACTCTCGAAACGTGTTTATTGAGGATATTTATTGCAAAAGTAAGAAGGATGGCAGAAGTTATATGAATGATCATTGGGAAAAAAGCTTTCATCTCTAAAGGAAAGTTCGTTCCTCCGAAAAGAACAAGAGAAAGCTCAAAAAAGCCAAAGCCTAGTCCTAAAAACACAGGAAACAAGAAAAGCCTTGAGCTTTTGCGAAACGCATTCAATGAATGCGTTGATAGAATGAAATACAGAAGCGAAAATTTAACAACTTCCTCCAGTAAGGCTAGAAAAGAGATGCTAAAAATGCTTTCATTGCTGGCAATTTTCTGGGGAAGCAAAATCATTATTATCAGCGACAGAAAACTTGAAATGACTCCAAAAACAAAAAAGATTAGAATCGTTTGTAGTGTTTTGTTTTTCACTTTTTGTTTTGTAATTTTAAAACTTTTGATTTTTAGGAAAGTTGTTGCAATAAAGCCTTTGTTTTGGATAGTTTGCTTTTTGTTGACGCAGCCTTTTTCTCTTCTCTTGCAATAACTTCCGCAGGAGCATTTTTGGTAAATGCTTGATTTTTAAGCTTTCTTTCAATTGAAGCTAGATATTCTTCAGCTTGTTCAAGCTCATTCTCGAGGCGAAGTTTTTCTTTTTTACTATCAATTAAACTTCCAAGCGGAAGATAGATTTCAATCTCTCCCACTGTTAGAGGAACGGCATTTTTCAAGCACTCTCCTTTTTCTGTAATGGTTAGCTTTTCAATTCCGGTTTTAAGCTTTTTAATAAGATGTTCTTGCGAACGAATGAATTCAGTTTGCTCCCCGGCATAAATCACAACCTCAATCTTTTTGTCTGGTGCAACTTTATGCGCAGCACGAACATTTCTGATTCCCTTAATAATTTCAATTATTTCACCAAAAAGCGAAGCTTCTTTAGAGTGCCCAAGAAGTTCACGGTATTTCTTTGAAGAAGGCCATTTTTCAGTTAATAGCAAGGAATCATTGAAGTTGCTCCAAATAGTTTCTGTTATAAAAGGAGCAAAGGGGTGCCAAAGTTTCAAAAGGTCGCTAAGAATAAGAGTTAGAACCTTCTTTTTTTCAGTGCTATGGTCATATTTTGTAATCTCTAAATACCAATCCGCAAAGTCATTTCGGGAAAATTCTCGCAAATATTCAGCAGCTTTTGAAAAACGATAACCCTCAAGATCTTTTTTGATCTCATCAATTAAGTCTTGTACTTTTACTATTATTGCTTGATCAGCAGCTGTTAGATTTTCTTTTTTGATCTCACTTTTATCTATGCCAATCGTTTGGATGATGTATCTTGAAATATTCCAGAGCTTATTTACCATATTTCGTAGCCCTTCGATTTTTTCCTCGGAAAGTTTCATATCATTTCCTGGAGTAGAACCAATAATAAGAGAAAGCCTAGTTGCATCAGTTCCGTATTTATCAATCATGTCGAGCGGATCAATCACATTTCCTTTCGATTTTGACATTTTTTTACCCTTTTCATCCAACACAAGTCCATGAAGATATACATTTTTAAAAGGAATATCGTTTATTGCATAGGTTGTCATAATAATCATGCGAGCCACCCAGAAAAACAAGATATCATAACCAGTCTCCAGAACAGCAGTGGGATGGAAATTCCTAAAATCTTCGGAATCAATATATAATTTCCCATCTTTAATAGAAATTTGTTCTGGTTTGTTTGCAAGAGTAGAAAAAGTCCACATTCCAGAAGAAAACCAGGTATCAAGAGTGTCTTCATCCTGAACCCATCCTTCTCCTTTTGGTGCTTCGACTCCTACAAAAATCTCCTCGTCTTTGTACCAAACAGGAACTCTATGTCCATACCAAATTTGCCTTGAAACACACCAATCGCGCAGATTGTCCATCCAATGGAAATAATTTTTCTCAAAACGGCTTGGAATGATATTAATCTTTTCTTTCTTAAAAACCCCTTTTTTCACAGCATCAACACAAGTTTCCTTAATTGATTTACCTAACAATTTGTCAGTTTTTTTATTTACATCAATAAACCATTGCAAGGAGGGGAGTGGTTCAATCACAGTATCACAACGATAACAAAGGGATAATTTATGCTTATAGTCTTCCTCGATATGATCGATAAGACCCATTTCTTGCATATCTTCAACAATTGCTTCTCGAGCTTCAAGGGTTGTCATCCCAGCATATTTTCCACAATTATCCATCATCTTACCGTCTTCATTGATAATCTTTTTTGTTGGAATTCCATGACGTGTCGCCATTTCGCTATCAATAAGACTGTGAGCAGGGGTCACTTTAACTACTCCTGAGCCAAACTCCATATCAACTGAGCGGTCCGCAATTACCTTCACCATAAATTTTCCAAGGACGCCTTGAATTTCATAATCTTTGCCAACCATCTCTTTGTAGCGTTTGTCACTAGGGTGAACAGCAACGGCGGTGTCACCAAGCTTTGTTTCTGGACGGGCTGTGGCAAGCACAAAAGGACCGTATTTAAGCCAATAAAGTTTCCCTGTCACCTCTTCATACTCAACTTCATCATCAGCTAAGGTACTATGGCAACGCGGACACCAATTCACCACACGCTCACCACGATAAACCAAGCCATCTTCATACATCAATTTAAAGACAGAATTCACAGCCTTATTTCTGGTTTTATCTAAGGTAAAGGCTTCACGTGACCAATCGCAAGAGGAGCCGATTTTTTTAATCTGATTTTCGATTGTGTCATGAGATTTTTGCGCAAATTCATCAACTTTTTTCAAAAATTCCTCACGTCCCAATGAATGTCTGGTCAAACCATCTTCTTTGATGATTTTCTCAACCTTTGTTTGTGTCGCAATCGCTGCATGATCAGTTCCGGGGAGCCAAAGAGTCCTAAAACCATCCATTCTATGGAAGCGAATCATGATATCTTCATATGCTAACATGCCCGCATGTCCCATATGCAGAGTCCCAGTTACATTTGGCGGCGGCATTACAATGCAATAATCACCTTTTCGAGATTCTAAATTATCAGAATTAAAGGCACCTGAATGTTCCCATTTTTTGTAAACTGCATCCTCATATGCTTTTGGAATATAGGCTTTTGCAAGTTTTTCGATATTTTCTTTTGACATTATTTAGATGAAATTAAGTCCAGTTATGATATTTTTATCGTTATTTTTCTACTTTAGTAATCTTAGCCGATGAGTGAAAAAACGCAAGACAAACCCAGAAAATAAGCACTCCCTGAGGCAATGTCCAGAAATAGTGATCAGCAAAACCAAGTATTAAAAAAGCAAAAAAACATAAAATGAAAGGGTTGTGAAGTCTTCCGAAGAAGCCTTCTTGAAAAAATTGTGTTAAATGAACAATTAGGCAAAGAAAAAGCACTAAACCAATAAGTCCGATTTCACTAGCAATCAAAAGATAGATGTTATGTACTGGCTGTTGCTCCCATTTTTGTATGTTTTCAGGACTTCTTTCTTTTTGAAAAATAACAAAACCCCCCATTCCTACGCCAGTTAGAGGAGCAGAAGAGATTATCGAGGTGGCAGTTTTTGTATACTCAGAGCGTAGATCGATAGAATTGTCATTCTCGCAGTGATCGAAGCAAATTCGAGGAGATAACATGTTGTAAGAGACGAAAAGTAGTGAAAACGCCAAAAGAATTCCAAAAGCACCTTGTAGAAGTCTAGGTATGTGGAAATGTTCACAAATTTGCTTAAAAACACGAACAAAGCTTCTTTTGTGAGCAATTAAAAGGATTGTTATGAAAATAACAAGAGCAATAACGACTGAGCGTGAATATGAGAGTATAATCCCTGCTGCAAGAATAGCCAAAGAACTAGGGATAAATATATTTAAAAGCTTAGATTTTTTTGAAAAATTGACGTACAAAAGAAGCCAAACCCCTGCTGCAAGGGCAAGAAGTAAGAAAGCTGCAAAAATATTGGGATGAGGGAATGTTCCATATGCTCGAATAATCTTTGTTCCTGCTATTTCAAACTTAGCAACTCCTAAGATCGAGGTTGAAATTTCGCTCTCCCCAAGAAATTTGAGACCAATTGATTTTTGGAAAACAAACTGAACAATCCCTAAAAGTGCTTGAAAAACACCCGAAACGAGTAACGCAGAGGACGCGTAGATGAAAGTTCTTCTTTTGTAATCAAGCGCTTTGCGAAGCAGAAAAAACGCTAAAATCCCCAGAAATAGGCGAGTTGTAACATAAAAAGCAATTTGAGGGTTAGTTGCTAAGAAGATGGAGATTAAAATCCAAAAAACAAACAAAAAGAAGGATTTTTTAAGCAAAAAATCAAGTTTAATTTTTTCCAAATAACGATCCTTGGATGGGAAAATAACTAGAACAAGAGAGAGAAATAATAGAAAAAGAACAATATCAAAAGGAAAGAGAGACCAGGATAAATTTTCTCGAAAGCCCTCAATATTGCTTATTTGCTCAAAATTAAAGATCTTCCTTACATTAAAAGGGAGTATGGTTAGGAAAAATAGCGCAAAACAAAGTGGTGCTCGCGTTAGAATTTTTTTAGTATTCATTTATATTTAAAAAGTATTGATTTTAAGGTGTTTTGAGACAAACCATCCATTCTTTCGGTGTTTTTTAAAATCCGTTTATCCATAGTGTGATTCGCCTGCTTTTGCACACAAAGTATAGAATATTGTTGGAAAAAATTCAAGCAAGTGAAGCACTTGCCAAATATTTGATTTTATGTTATAGTAAAATGATTTCAAAATAGTAAGTTTTGAATATTCATACTTTTAAATTTAACAAGCAGAGAGTGGAATTAATAACTTTTGTTAAAAACACCTTAAAGGAAACCGCAATTACCTTAGCAGCAGGGCTCGTAGCTTTTGTTTTGCTTTTGGTTACAACGTTGAATTTCACGGTTGCAGCGGTGACATTACTTCTTTTTATCGCAGTTGCAATTTTTCAAAAGAGTTTTTCAAGGGGATGGCTATTTCTATTTTTGATTGTTATCATGTTTCCTTCGACTAAAATCACTTCAGATATTGCGACTGTTTCAGACTTACTCTTAACGCTATTGGCTCTAATTGGCCTTATTTCGATTATTTTTGAGGAAGTGAAAATAACACTAAATAAACTAACTTTCTATTTTTTGTTACTTTTAATTTCAGGCGGAAGCATCCTTTTTTTTGGTAAATTCTTTGGAGTAGAAATTGATAACAGCGTTTGGTTTGTTAGCTTTTTGATTTTATTTTATTGGCTAGCTTTGACCACTTTTCATTATTTTTTTCAAACAGCTAAACGTTTGAAAAGGTTTTTTACTATTATTATCACAGCAGGAGTTACACATTCAATTTTTGGGATTGTAGCTTTTCTAACAACCTGGCAATCATCTGGAGGTCTTGGAATTTCTGTGGGGAAAGTTCAGAACCTAGCATTTACCAGTGTCAAATATCAAATAAATGGATTTTTAGGTGATGGATTTGTTTTAAGGGTTGGAGCTAATGCATTAGCACCACTGCTTTTGATTTCAATCCCAATTACAATTGGTATGTTGATTAACACAAAACGTAAAGCAAAAAGAATTAGACCTTTAAGCATTATCGAAGAAAAAGTAAAGTTGTTTGATTCCGCATATTCAATTCAAAGAGCTAGTCTTTTGAAAGAAAAACTCATTTCTCGTATAAAAGAGAATTTTGCTTTCGAGAATTTTTCGAAGTTTTTCAAAAGTAGAAAATCGCTGGTGATTTTAATGATCATTCAGATCATTGCGTTAGTGTTAACTTTCTCATATATAGCATTGATTGCACTTGGAATCGGACTTTTTATTACAGGGATTCTTTTGAGAAAAAATCGTCTAATATCAATAGCTGCTGGTTGCTTAATTGTGCTTACGCTAATCATCCCATCTTTTAGACCAACCGCAAGTAATGAGCAAAAGGATGGTTTGAGACATTGGTTTTCTGGCTTTGAGCAAGTCAAACAAAACTTTGTTTGGGGTAGTGGCTGGAAGGTTGATAAGAAGAATCAAATTGGAAGTGAGGAAAGGATCCATAACTCCTATTTATTTATTTGGAACAATTTTGGTTTGATAGGGATAGCGATATTTCTAGGAGCCTTATATCAATACTTTAAAGATTTAAGAGATATTTACATTAGATCCGATGGTTCAAAAAGAGTTTGGTTAGTGATGATTATTGCTATTTATTTCCAATTTATTTTAATGGGACTCACTAGTAATACACTGATTTTTGGCCCAGCGGCATTAATTTTTTGGATTTTATACGGAGCAACGCTTAACTTAAAGAGGCGACAAATTGTTTTTGGACTCACAGAGACCAAGTTAATAAACTAGAGTTTTCGACAGAAGGCTTATAATAAATTTAATTTAACATTATGATCACAATGGATAGTGGGAAAAAAAGAAGACAAAATAGATTTCTGATAAAGTTTTGGGTTGTAGCAATCCTTTCTCTTACAGCATGGTATTCCTTTTTGCAATTGCAAGACAAGAAGTTTACTTCAATAGCAAAGGTAGCAAATTCAGTAGTGAAAATATTGCCAGTAGACCAAGAGCGAAAAGAGGAGTTGAATATAATCTTTGGTATAATTCCAGAAATTGCGAACGAAGAAGAGAAGACCTTCCTAATTCTATTTCAAAACAACAATGAGTTGCGACCAGGAGGAGGATACATTGGTGCTTTTGGAATTTTGAAGATTAAGGGAGAGAAGGTTATTGCGATTGATACACATGACACGAATGTTTTTGATTCTGGAATCAGTACAAAAATAGAGCCACCATTTCCAATGAAAGATTATTTAAAAGTCTCTGATTGGGAACTAAGAGACTCAAACTGGTCTCCAGACTTTGCAACGAATGCTGAAAAAGCCGAAGAACTATATCAAATTGAAGGAGGGGAAGAAGAACTTTCAGGTGTTGTTGCTATTTCGACAAAATTACTACCATCCTTTCTGGAGATCACCGGTCCTGTCTCAATTCCTGGTTTTCCAGGTGAATACAATTCGGACAACGCGATCGAAAAACTTCAATTTCAAGTTGAAAAAGGATATGTGGAACAGGGAATCGCACAGGGCAAACGAAAATATATAATGAAAGATTTGGCAAAAGCTATTCTATTAAAAGCCCAAGAAGGAAGTCTTTCAGACAAGAAAGCGCTAGTTGCAAAAATGGAAAAACATTTGAATGAAAAAGACGTAATGATTAATTTCAAGGACACAAAGCTCCAAGAAAAGATCAAAAAATTGGGCTGGAATGGTGAATTAAAAAAATCCGAGCAAGACTACCTAATGATGGTTGATGCGAATATGGCTTCCTATAAAACTGATCAGGTGATCAAGAGGTCTTTTGAATATACAGCCGATTTTTCACGCGAGAAACCAAGAGCAACGTTGGATATTAAATATCGTCACAATGGAAGATTGAGGAATTGGTATATAAAAGATTATAAGTCTTATCTGCGAATTTTTGTGCCAGACGGTAGTTGGCTAGCAAACTCAGAGAATCTCACAGATGTTCAATATGGATCAGAACAAGACAAAAAATTCTTTGGTGGAATTATCAATGTTCCGGTTGGAACAATCAAGACAGTTTCATTTAGTTATGATTTGCCAGACAATGTAACATTTGAAAATTACAAGATTTTGATACAAAAGCAATCAGGAATTGATCTTGTTAAGGGAAAGATTAAACTTATTGATGAAAACGGAAAGGGAAGTGGATACTCAGTTGAACTGAAAGAGGATTGGGAAATTGAAAAAGAAGGATAGAGCTTCGCAAAAAGTAAAAGAAGGTACCCCGATTTAAATTGGAGTATCTTCTTTTTTAATTAAAGTAATAACAAAAGAGACAATTGAACATGAAGATTCCTGACAATCTTTTAAAAATGGATCTAGCATGCTAAAATTGATTTACTAAGGTTAAATTCTTAATTGAGTAAATTCACTAAATCAATGGATTTTATAAAAACAAAGCTGGCAGGTTCTTTTCTGATTGAACCAAAAACATTTGAAGATCAAAGAGGATTTTTTCTAGAATCATACTCCAAGAAAATATTCGAAGAAAATGGAATTAACGATGATTTTATTCAAGATAACCATTCACTATCTGTGGAAAAAGGTGTTTTGCGAGGGTTGCACTTTCAACTTTCTCCCAATGCACAATCAAAACTTGTGAGAGTTGTGGCAGGAAGCGTTTTTGACGTAATTGTGGACCTGCGAAAGGACTCAAAAACTTTTGGGCAGTGGCAGGGGTTTGAACTTTCTGCAAAAAACAAAAAAATGCTTTATGTTCCAAGGGGCTTTGCTCATGCCTTTTGTACGCTTGAGGAGAACACGGAGTTTGTATATAAAGTGGATAATTTCTACGCTCCAGAATCTGATAGTGGCATTATCTGGAATGATCGGACTCTTGCGATTGATTGGCCAATTGAGGGAGAACCCGTTATCTCAGAGAAAGACGGGAAGCTACAAACATTTGAGGAGTTTAAGGCTCTCATGAAATAATATAAGTTGTAATAAGATAAGCTATGAAAATTTTAGTTACAGGCGGTGCTGGATTTATTGGTGCTAATTTCGTTCATTATTGGCTTGAAAATAATATTGGAGATAAGATTGTAAATCTTGATGCATTGACATATGCAGGAAATCTAGAAAGTCTGAAGGATTTAACTGGAAATAAGGATTATGAATTTGTGAAAGGAGATATTTGTGATGAAGAATTTATCGACAAACTTTTCAAAGAACAAAAGTTTGATTTAGTGGTGCATTTCGCCGCAGAGTCACATGTCGATCGTTCAGTTTTAAGCAGTAAAGATTTTGTTATCACAAACGTTGAAGGAACAATGAACCTTCTTGATGCAGCAAAAAACAATGGGAATGTCAGATTTCACCATGTCTCGACAGATGAAGTTTTTGGTTCATTGGGAGAAAAAGATAAACCATTCAACGAGAAGACACCATACGACCCAAGGAGTCCCTATGCAGCTTCAAAAGCATCATCAGATCATCTTGTCAGAGCATATTTTCACACGCACAAACTACCAATTACAATTTCGAACTGTTCCAATAATTACGGACCATACCAATTCCCTGAGAAATTAATTCCCCTGTTTGTGACTAATTTGATTGAGGATAAAAAAATTCCAGTCTATGGGACCGGTGAGGCTATCAGAGATTGGATTCATGTGGACGATCACAATAGAGGAGTCGAGATGATCATTAAAAAAGGGGTAATTGGCGAAACTTACTGTCTTGGAGGCTCATCTGAAAAACAAAACATTGAAATAACAGAAAGAATTCTCAAACTTATGGGAAAGGGAAGTGAGATGATTGAGTACGTTGAAGACAGAAAGGGGCATGATTTAAGATATGCAATCGATTTTTCGAAAGCAACGACAGAGCTTGGATGGAGTCCAGTAATTGATTTTGACAAGGGATTGGAAGCCACAGCGCAGTGGTATAAGGAAAATCAAGATTGGTGGAAAAAGATTAAATCAGGGGAATACAAGGAGTATTATAAAAAACAATATCAAAAATAAAAATGCGAAGAAAAATTCTGCTTGGTCTTACGACAACTACAAATAGTGATTGGAGGAAAAAGATAGCGGACATCCATAAGTTTGATTTGCATGAAATTGCACTTTTTTTGACAGGAGTGAGCAAGTTTGAAAGAGATGAAATCTATCGGAAGTTGGAACGTAGTCAAATTGAGAAAATTCCACATGTGCATCTAAGGGATGATTTCGGTGAAATTGAGCTGGACTATCTTGTCGAGCGATTTGGCGTTGAATATTTCAATATACATGCCAGGGGGAATTGCAAACATTTTTTGAAAATGGAGAAACATCTAGACAAGATGTACATTGAGAATTCCCCAACTATGTCCAAAAAGAACTTTGAGGTATATCTAAGTAAAAGCGCTGGAGTCTGCGTCGATTTTTCGCATTGGGAAAGTTTCAAACGAAAGTTTCCTCACAAGAAATATGGTGATTTTATGCAGGTTTTGAAAACTCACAAGATTGGCTGTTGTCATGTTTCTGGGGTTAAAATCGAACCTTTTATTGTTGATTACACTAAGAGTTTTTCAGTGCACTTCTTAGATGATCTATTCGAATTAGATTATATGAAAAAATACGTTGAATATTTGCCAAAATACGTGAGCTTGGAGTTGGAGAATTCATTTGAGCAGCAATTACAAGCGAAAAAATATTTGGAAAAAATAATTCGCGAGCATAAAGAATAACCTAAAATAATGAAAAAGAAAGTTTTGATTCTAGGAGCGAAAGGAATGCTTGGAAAGGAGCTTGTAAAAGTTTTTTATCGTGATGGTAACTATGATGTACAGGCTTGGGATAAAGAGAATCTTGATTTGTTAAACAAGAGAGCTGTAAAAGACAATATCACTCTTGCTAAGCCAGATTTGATTATCAATTGTGTGGCTTTTAACGATGTCGATGCGGCAGAGAAAGACGAAAAAGCTTTTATAATGGCTAAGGAGCTGAACGGTGAAGTGCCAGGGTTTCTTGCAGAACTCGCAAAGGGACTTGATGCAACTTTTATCCAGTTTGTGACAGATTATATTTTCGATGGAGAGAAAGGTGAATACACGGAAGATGATAAGACAAGCCCAATTTCAAACTATGGGATTTCGAAAGTGTTAGGGGAAAAAAACGTGAAAGCAGTTGGAGAAAAATTCTATCTAGTGAGAATTTCAAAACTTTTTGGTAATCCTGGGATTTCAGATGAGGCAAAAAAAAGTTTCTTTTCTATTATGCTCGAGCTTGCAAGAGATCGAAATGAGTTGAAGGTGGTAGATGATGAAAGATCTTGTTTTACATACGTTGTTGATCTAGCAGAGGCAACAAAGAAGCTGTTTGAAAAAAAATATGCATATGGAATCTACCATTTAGTAAACGAAAAACCGGTGACTTGGTATAAAGGAGTTTTGAAACTCTTTGAAATTGCAAAAATAAAAAACGTTAAAGTGTTTCCAGTTGGTGCTGATGAATTTCCACGACCAGCCAAAAGAGCATCCTCAACGGTGCTTGTAAATACTAAATTTCCAAAGCTAAGAAGCTATGAGGAAGCAATAAAAGAATGGCTAGCAGAAAAAGGAGACTAAAAAGAATATTTTTAAAAAAGGAAAATCTAAAATGGGGAAGTTGAAGTTATTCGTATTATTCCTACTGTTTTGTGTGTTAGCTTTTTTAAGTTGGCGTATTTTCTATGAATTTCCTGATGAGTGGTCAATTTCAAGTGAAAAAAAATTGCCAATTGTTTATTCAGATAACTATGATATTACTTTATTTGGTTTGCAGAAATTACACTCTTTTGATTCTCAGAAATATAGTAAGATAGCAACTTATTTAACAGAAAGAGTGGGAATTTCAAAAGAAAAATTCCATGCTCCCAAGAAAATTGGAGATGATGATTTGTTGTTAGTGCACACACAGAAATATTTAGACTCTTTGCACAATCCAGCTGTAGTTGCTGGAATAGCAGAGCTCGGGGTGTTGGCAAAAATGCCAGACTTTGTCTTACAAGAAAGATTACTTGATTCTTTGCGCTTTGCTACAAATGGAACTGTCTTGGCTGCAGAGCTTGCAATGGAAGAAGGTTGGGCAATTAATCTTGCAGGTGGATACCACCATGCAAAAGCTGATAGTGGGGGAGGATTTGGTTTCTTTGCAGATGTTCCGATAGCAATCAAGAAGCAGCAAGAGAAAAACCCAAAATTGAAAGTTTTAATTATTGATTTCGATGCACATCAAGGAAATGGAAATGAAATGATCTTCTCAGACGACAGAAGAATTTTTATCCTAGATATATATAACCGAAATAATTACCCGCAAGACGAAGAAGCAAAGAAATATATTGATTTTGATCGACCGATAGGAAGCCTGGGCAGTGACGAATATTTGGACGTAGTGTTGGAGTCTTTACCTTTGGCTATAAAAAATGCTCAACCTGGTTTGATTGTGTACAATTCAGGGAGTGATGCTTTATTGGGAGATTCTCTCGGGAAAATGAATTTAACAAGAGAGGGTCTTATCAAAAGAGATGAGCTTGTTTTTGAATATGCCCTTAAGAGTAAGATTCCCATTTTGATGGTGCTTTCTGGCGGGTATTCTCCAGCAAGTGCAGGGGTTATCGGGGAATCAATTGAAAATATTTTAAAAAATAGGATCAAGGTGGATTGAACTTTTTAAATCTTGACAAAATAACTAAAAGATGTCATACTTTAAACAGTTCTAGTCAGAATATTTAAAGAATAATCAGAAAAAAGGAGTAGGAAGCCGTGTTTGATATAAATGAGATTGAAAGAAGAGCAACTGTAGCTAAGAAAAAGCTACTGGCAGGCATCAAAGCTTCTTTTGCAAAAAGAGAATATGAAAAGATCTTTGGGAGAGGACTCATCGACTCTTATTCGCAAAAAACTTTAATAAAAAGCTTTTCCTTTTTGTATGAAAATGAACTTAAGATGCCCACAATCAAAACCACAGGGAAGGGTAAGTATGTTATGTTGGGATTTTTCCTTCTGCAAACAGAGAAAAATTTCTTAACTGATCAAGAGCTTATTGATTTAAGAAGAGCAGGTTTCTTAGAAGAGCTTCTGGTAAAAGACTTAAGCCAAGAAGACGCTATCAATAAAGTTTTTAAAAAATATTCAAAATAAAGAAAGTTAACGTTTAAGAGGTCTTGTAAAAATTTTACAAGACCTCTGTTTTTTTATTAAACATTAGTTTAAAGGAAAGGTCTCAAAAAGAAGGAGTCTACCCTGATTTTTCTTAGGGTTTCAGTTGACAAACAAAAATAAAAGTGCGACGATAATTTTGGTTTTAGTTGGAGAAAATCAAAAGTAAAAAAAGGGGACATGTAATGAGAGAAAAAGTGGTGCACCAACTCTGTTCTAATGGGAGACAGGCAAGAGAGGCTTTGCTTGAAAAAATGCAAAGAAGTTACAAGGATGCTTCATTGAAAAGATTTTTTTCTTTCCATGACGATAAATTATTTTACAGCAACTTTTCTTTTCTCTTGGAAGTTGAAGCAAACTGCATTTCTGCTACCAATGATATTGTGATGGTGGGAATGATCTTTTTTCACAAAGCCGAAGAGCTGATTTCAAAAGTTCAGGCTGACTCAATCAAAAGAGAAGCTCGTCTAAAAGAGTTGAGTTTTCCTTTTGAAAAAGCAACATTCATCTCACCATCAAGAAAGGATTCGAGTTCAGCGATTTTGAAGCAAATATTTGCGGAGTATCCAGATGGAGATTAATCCTTCGACCAAACAAAATAAAAGTCTCTTTTCAATAACATTGGAAAGAGACTTTTAAATTAAGCAGTTGCTTGAATATTTCCTGTCAGAATGCTAAAATTCAATTGAAACAAAGCAGTTTCATCTTTTTTAGAAAAAGAAACTGTTTTTATAAGTATAAAAAAATAGTTAAATGAATGTAAAACAGATTTATAAACTTGCTGTGAAGATTGGAATGGAAAATGATTTTCGGACCAAGACAGAGATGGTAGATCACCTCAAGAGGGAGCAAGAAAAATTTAAAGGCTTATCAAAAGAAGAAAAGATATATTTTGACCAAGAAAAACTGACAAACCCATATGCTGATTCAAGAATCCATCATGATAATGGGAAAGAGGTGATCAAAAAAGTTCTTGTTGGAATAGATTTGACGATGGGCGGAGTGATGCTCGCGAAGGAATTAGGGGTTGATTTAATTATCAACCATCATCCGATCGGGGATGCGCTAGCAAATCTAGATGATGTGATGAACTTGCAAGTTGATATGATGGAAAAATTTGGAGTTCCTGTGAATATTGCTGAAAAACTAATTCATAAGAGAATCTCCGAGGTTGCAAGAGGGATTAATCCTTCAAATCATAATGTTACAATCGATGCCGCAAAGCTAATGGACATTAATTTGATTAACATTCACACCCCAGCCGATAACTGTGTCGCACAATTTATTGTTAAGAAGGTAGGGGAGGCAAAGCCTAGATACGTGAAAGATGTTTTGAAAGTGCTAAATTCAGTAGAAGAATATAAAATAGCAAGAAAAAGCGGGGTTGGACCAACACTCTTCGTTGGAAACCCGAATAATCGTTGTGGAAAGGTTGTTCCTTCAGAAATAACAGGGGGGACAGAAGGTGCAAAAGAAATCTATGCTGCCATGGCAAACGTTGGAATAGGGACGATCATTGGAATGCATCAGAGTGAGGCGCATCGAAAAGAAGCAGAGAAAGCCCATGTGAATGTTGTGATTGCAGGGCATATTTCCTCGGATTCGATTGGAATGAATATCATCTTAGATGAATTAGAGAAGGAGGGAATTGAAATCATTCCTTTCTCAGGTTTAACAAGGATTTCGAGAATTAAAAAATAAAAAATAGATGAAATATACAAAGCATATCTTGAAAAATGGTACAAGGGTTATCATCACTCCGATGGTCAGCGTCCAAACTGTGACAATCCAAGTGTTAGTAGAGGCTGGTTCCAAATATGAAACCAGAAAGAATAATGGCATCTCACATTTTCTTGAGCATATGATGTTCAAAGGAACAGAGAAGCGACCAACAACTAAGGATATTACTGAAGAAATGGATAATGTTGGCGGTGAATACAATGCCTTTACTGGCAAAGAAGAAACGGGATACTGGATAAAAGTCCCTGTTCAACATTTTGAAAAAGCGCTTGATGTTGTGAGTGATCTATACTTAAATTCAAAGCTTGAACAAAAAGAGATCAACAAAGAAAGAGGTGTAATTTTGCAAGAAGCGGCTATGTATCGTGACACGCCAATGCGTCATATTTGGGATGTTTTCGAACACCTTCTTTACGGAGATCAACCGGCTGGCTGGAATATTATCGGGACGAAGGAGAATATTGAAACCTTGAACAGGAAAGTTTTCAAGGAATATATCGAAACAATGTATCTACCGAAGGCAACTGTGATTTCAATTGCAGGGAATATAAACGAGAAGAAAACACTCAGACTGATTGAAGAACATTTCAAGACAAAGCCTCAAAGAAAGACTCAAAAGGAGAAGAAAGAAGTGATTGAATTTCAGGATAGACCGAAATTGAAACTGCACTACAAGGAAACAGACCAAACACATCTCATTGTTGGTGTTAGAGGTCCAAACATGTTTAATAAGAATAGGTTTGCAGCAGCCCTTTTGGGGATTGTCTTGGGTGGAGGAATGAGCTCCCGAACTTTTTTGAATATTAGAGAAAAACATGGACTAACTTATTATATAAATTCCTCAGTCGATATGATGACTGATACAGGATATTTATACGTAAGCGCCGGAGTTGAGCATGGCAGACTAGAGGAAGCTATTAAGCTCATATTGAAAGAGTTGAAAAAAATTAGCAAGCAAAAAGTTCCAGAAAAGGAGCTCCAAAAAGCCAAAGAGTATTTCAAGGGGAAGACCGTTATGTCGCTTGAATCAACGAACTCAGTCGCATCATTCTTCGGAGATCAAGAATTGTTCAGGAAAGAACTTTCTTCTCCTCAAAAGCTCTTGAAGAAAATTGATGCTGTTAGTGCAGAGGAGATTCAAGCAGTAGCAAAAGAAATTATTGTAAATGAAAAATTGAACCTTGCTGTGATTGGGCCGCATAAGAATGAAAAACAAATCACTAAACTTCTAAGATTCTAACTATGCTAAAAACGGTACAGAAAATTGAGATCTCCCCTAGTATTATTTGGAAAACAATTCTGATTTTACTAGCTATTTCTTTTTTGTATTACATCAAAGACGTGCTTTTGTTGTTGTTCTTAGCGATCATAATAGTCAGTGCTGCTGGACCAATTATTGATAAAATGGAATCTAAAAAGATCCCAAGGATTTTAGCGGTTGTTTTGCTTTATTTTTCTTCTATTTTACTCTTTGTATTAGTTCTGAGTATTGTAGTTCCAGTTTTGAGCAACGAAACACAAATGATCACCAAGGCTCTGCCAGAATATTTTACAGGTATCAACAACTTCATCGAAAATGTGACAGATCTTGCGGCCAGCTATCATTTTGAGGAAAACTTCAATGATTTTTTAGCGAATTTTTCAAATGGTTTGACAAATTCACTCTCAAGCATTTTTTCAAACACACTAGGCTTCCTAGTCGGTGTTTTCAAGGCATTGGTAATTTTCTCTCTAGCATTCTATATGTTAATCAAAAAAGATGGCACGAGAGCATTTGTTAACGCAATTGTTCACAACAAGAAGCATAAAAAGAGAGTGATTGATCTAGTTGAAAAAATTCAAACAAAGATGGGGCGTTGGCTTGTCGGACAATTCTCATTGATGTTCATAATCTTTGTGTTAGAGTTTATCGCCTTGTCAATCCTCGGTGTGCCATTTGCTTTGATATTAGCGCTCATAGGAGGCTTACTTGAGATTGTTCCGTATATTGGACCTCTTGCAGCTTTTGTGCCA